>OLQG01000452.1_pt1 | contig 33767 bp, 29 predicted proteins | sample 1672221 | NCBI WGS metagenome assembly OLQG01 (sample SAMEA3136660, study PRJEB25190) | human gut metagenome | biome: human gut; feature: human-associated habitat; material: faeces | place: Austria | collected 2013
GGCCGACGATGACGCGCTTCAGCGGATCCCAGTCGTTCCAAGAATTAACGATCTTTGCCATAGCTCTTCATCCTTTCTGGGAGATGCCCCATCTCCCATACTATCCGGTGCATATTCTTACCAAATAAGCATCGGGATTGGATTATCGACAAGAGACTGAATTTGTCGGCGCCAACGCATTCAGTCTCTGCCGTTTTCACGGGTCAAATCATATCACCAAAATTGATAGCTTGTAATAGATCAATAAGCTTCTTTTTATTCATCAAAATGCATATCGAGTCTATGACCTGGTATTTTGTTTAGTTCTATTTTTGTTCATACTCTCAAAAATTTTCTAATGCTTTGCAAATAGTCTGCGCCTTATGCAGCTGCTTACATTCCCTATCAACACCACGCGTCCGGGCGTGTACACGCCGCTTTTTTCACCTCCTTCTAAATGCATCTTTCAGTCATTTCATGCAATTTGGACAGGTGTGGCGATATATCTCGCTCTTTTTATTCAACGGACATAAAAACACTGCCGTTCGTTGTCCCCAATTGCCCACTCGCGGTATTACAATGGAGCGTTGGGAAGGGCTTCATCCAAAGCCGAAGAATTCAGAGAGAGGAATTCCCATGACTAAGTTTTCTCATGTCATCATTCGTCGTCCTGGTAAGTCTTTGTGCAACGGTATTACCAGCGCGCCTGAGCTTGGGCAGCCCATATACGATCGCGCAATCGAAGAACACTATGACTATGAGCATGCGCTTGAGCAGTGCGGCGTTGACGTGACCGTTCTCCCCGCTCTTGAGGAATACCCCGATAGCTGCTTCGTCGAAGACCCCGCCGTTATCACTCGCTGCGGCGCCATTATCACCAATCCTGGCGCAGATTCCCGCAATGGCGAGAAGAACGAAATCGAGCCCGTCGTCCGTCGTTTCTTCGATGATGAGCACGTGAAGCACATCGTATCCCCCGGCACCCTCGATGGCGGCGACGTCATGATGGTCGGCGACCACTTCTACGTGGGCCGTTCCGCACGCACCAACGAAGAGGGCATTCGCCAGTTCATCGAAATCCTCGAGGGCTGGGGCCTCGAAGGTTCCGAGGTTCCGCTGGAGGAAGTCCTTCACCTCAAGACCGGCGTGAACTACATCGAAGATAACAACATGCTTGTTTCTGGCGAGTTCATCGATAAGCCCGACTTCGCGAAGTACAACAAGATCGTCGTTCCCGAAGACGAGGCCTACGGCGCGAACTGCATCTGGGTAAACGGCACCGTCATCGTGGCCGAAGGCTACCCCACCGTCCTCAAGGCCGTTCAGGATTTGGGCTACAAGACTCTGGTTGTCGACACCTCTGAATACCGCAAGGTAGACGGCGGCCTTTCTTGCCTCTCCCTGCGCTTCTAAAGAATCAATGTTCACAAAAGAAGGGTCTTTGGACCCTTCTTTTTTATGGGGTCATTCGTCGCGCCCGACAAATCCCCTCCCCGGCAAACAGGGAGCAGAGGACGCTCTTTCGATATGCTACATTCGCCCTCGCAACGCATCACGTTCATTCGACGCCCCGCATCGCTCAGCGCAACGGTTAAACATCAATCCCCCACATCGCAGACAAGAACCCAAACAATGGCGCGCAGAAACATGTGCAAAGCGTGAACTTTTTACCTCAAGCAAGTTTTCCGCTCGATGATTCGTCGGTTTCGTCATAATGAACATTTCGATGTTATTCGCAGCTTTTTCGATTATCACCAGCTGCGCCATGAGCCTTGACGGCCCTTCGCATGAACGACATGCGCCGAATTTCGTCTGAGGCTCCGTTCGAGACGTCGCTTCAGAGATTCTTCTCGGCAGCATAGCGCATATCATGTGCCAAACCTCCGTGCAAAATCTCATGCAAAGCCTGGTTTCCGGGCTTTCTTTGCGCGCCGTCTCGATCCGACGCGCCGCCACGCTTATCGCATGAAGCACGACCGAAGGAGACCGTCATAGCTACCTTTGCTGAACTCGGACTTTCCGAGAAAACGCTCGACGCCGTCGAGTCTTTGGGTTATTCGAACCCCACCCCCATTCAGGAGCAGGCCATCCCCCTCGTCCTCGAGGGGCGCGACGTCATTGCCGCAGCCAAGACCGGCACGGGCAAAACCGCCGCATTCTCCCTTCCTTGCATGGACAAGCTTCCTCATCGTGAGCGCGGCCAGCGCGGCCCCTTCATGCTCGTCATCACCCCAACGCGCGAGCTCGCCAGCCAGATCAGCGACACGTGCATGCCCATCGGCAAGCATACGCGTCACTTCATCGGAACCTTCGTGGGCGGCGTGTCCTACGACCCCCAGATTCGCAAGCTCGAGCGCGGCCTCGATGTCGCCATTGCCACCCCCGGCCGCTTGATCGACCTCATGGAGCGCGGCGCCATCGACCTCGACTCCGTCGAAGTCCTCGTCCTTGACGAAGCGGATCGCATGCTCGACATGGGCTTTTGGCCGCAAGTAGAACGCATTGTGAATGCAACGCCCGAAACCCGTCAGACGCTGCTCTTCTCCGCGACGATCGACCGCAGCCAGGATCAGACGATGTTCTCCATCCTCAACGATCCCGCCATCGTCGAAATCGCCCAGCGCGGTGAAACGGCCGACAAGGTCGACCAGTATGTCATCCAGACCACCCGCCGTCTCAAGCCCGAGCTCCTGAATTCCTTTATCAAGGAAAAGGGCGGCACGCGCGTCATCGTCTTCACAAAGACGAAAGGGTGCGCAGACAACTGCACGCGTCGCCTGCGTCGCGTCGGCATTCCGACGGACGCCATCCACGCAGACCGCTCGCAGGCTCAGCGCAGCCGCGCCCTCGATAGCTTCCGCAAAGGAACCACCAACGTCATCGTTGCCACCGACGTTCTGGCGCGCGGCATCGACGTTCCCGAGGTGGACTATGTCGTGAACTACGACCTTCCCCTCATGCCGGAAGATTATGTGCACCGCATCGGCCGTACCGGACGTGCGGGCGCAGGCGGGTTCGCCGTGTCCTTCGTCACGCCCGATACCAAAAATCTTCTGAAGAGCATCCAGAAGTTCATCGGCCAGACCATCGACGTCATGGAGTACAAGATTTCCGAAGATGCGTTCGAGCCGCTTGATAACGCAGACCCCCGCGTCGTCGCCCAGGGCAAAGCCGAGCTTGAAGAGCGCGCTGCACGCAAGGAACGCGAGCGCGGCCGCAAAGGAGCAAGCATGGGCGAAGGAAAGAAGGGCGGCAAGAAGAAGACGCGCCAGCGCGACAAGGATCGCAGCGCCGAGTTCAAACGCCGCAAAGAAGCGGAAGCCGCTGGAGAAGAGTACATCGCACCGAAGCGCGACCACGCAGAGAAAGGGCCCCGCAAGCCCACTCTCGCCGAGCGCCAGGCGGCAGCCGAAGAGGCCTTCAACGCCATGTTCGATATGCCCAACATTCCCGGCGAAGGGTCGAAGAAGAGCAAGACCAAGGGCAAGGGCGGCAACGGATACTCTTACGCAGCGTTCGAAAAAGGCAAGAAGCACAAAGGCGGCCATGACGGCTACGAACGCGATTACGACGAAGAGCCTCGCAACCGCAAAGGAAAGCGTTCCTTCGACCGCGACGGCGATTTCGGCAATCGAAACGATCGTTTCTTCGACGAAGGCCGCAACGACCGCAAGCCTCGCGGCAAGAAATACAGCGACAAGCAGTATTCCGACGGCCGCGGCAGCAAGCCAGGCAAAAAGTTCAACAAGTCCGGCAAGCGCGGCGCTTCGTTTGAGGGACGCTCCTCTTCCGATGGCTATCAGCGCAGCGGCAAAGGTCGCGGTTCGTCCGACGGATTCCAGCGCAGCGGCAAAGGCGGATACGGCAAACAGGGCGGCTCTTTCTCCAAGGGTGGAAAGAGTTCGTTCGACAAAGGTCGCAAAGGCAACGGCGGAGGACGCGGCAAAAGCGAATTCCGCCCCGGTCGTGGCGGCCGCAGCGGATACGCCGGAAAAGGCGGCAAGCGCTAGGCATCGCCCAGCAACATCATAGAGATAGAAAGAAGGCGCTCCGCGGAGCGCCTTCTTTCAGGATGAGAGCAATAGCCGAATGTGTCTATTGCCGGATTTACATTTGCTAGTTACCAGCAGCACGCTTTTCTTGGTATTCCTTGACAAGACGCTCCTGGACGTCGTGCGGGGCTTCTTCGTAGCCTTCGATTTCAAGCGAATAGCTGCCGCTTCCGCGCGTGATGGAACGAAGGTCTTTGGTGTAAGAAACAACCTCGGCATAAGGGACACGCACGATAATGATCGTCTCGCCCGCATCGTTGGAATCGGTGCCGACAATACGTCCGCGGCGCGTTGAGATATCCCCCATGACGGCGCCCGCGTACTCTTCGCCGACAGCGATGCTCATATTAGCCATCGGCTCAAGAATGACAGGTTTGGCCTGCTCGCACGCGGCGCGGAAGCCGATTCGCGCAGCGGTCTTGAACGCCATCTCGTTCGAGTCGACCGAGTGGTACGAACCGTCGTAGAGCGTGCATTTGATGTCGACCATGGGATAGCCCGCCAAAAATCCTTCGGCCATGGTCTCCTGAACACCCTTGTCAACGGCAGGAATGAGGCCGTTAGGAATCGCGCCGCCCTTGATGGCGTCAACGAATTCGTAGCCTGCGCCAGGATTGGGCTCGAGGCGCAACCAGCAATCACCGAACTGGCCGGCTCCGCCGGTCTGCTTCTTGTGGCGGCCCTGAGCTTCGGCCGCAGCGCGAATGGTTTCGCGATACGGAATGCGAACGGGAACCAGGCGTGCCTCGACGTTCGCCTGGTCTTTCAGACGATTCAGGATGGTTTCGATTTGCGCTTCTCCCATGGCGGTAATAACCGTCTGGTGGGTTTCTTCGCGACGCTCGATACGAATCGTGGGATCGTTTTCCGCCACGCGCGCAAGGAAGGTCCCTAGCTTGTCTTCTTCCTTCTTGTTGACCGCCTCGATAGCCACCGGATACTGAGGAATGGGCAGCGGCAAGGGATCGATGGCAATGTCGCCCGTATGAGAGAGCGTATCGCCCGTGCGCGTATCGGCAAGCTTCGGAACGACGATGATATCGCCCGCCATGGCGCTCTTCACGTCGATGGTTTCTTTGCCCTTCATAATGCACACGTGGCCCAAGCGCTCCTTTTTGCGCGTGCGAGAATTGATGAGCTCAACACCGGGAGCGAACACACCGGAAAATACTTTGATAAAGCTCAGGCGACCGACGAAGGGGTCAGAGAGCGTCTTGAAGATGAAGCCTGCGGCCTGCTGGTCGCCTTTCGTCACGCGAATCTCCCCGCCATCGGCCAGACGGAATGCGCCATGAGCCGTAGGATGCGGGAAGTAGGTGCAGATATCCTCCATCAAGCCCTGGATACCCTGCTTGATGATGGTGGAGCCAACGAAAACGGGAATGAACAGCTCCTGGGCAATTGCCTTGTCGAACAGGCCTTCGAGCTCTTCCTGCGTCAACTGCTCTTCGCCGTCGAGATACTTCATCATGAGATCTTCGTCGGCTTCGGCAACGAGGTCGCACAGCTTCTCGCGGGCGGCTTCGGCCGCATCGGCGTATTCGGCAGGAATATCCTCCACACGCTCGGCATCGCCTTCGAAATAACGGGCCTTCATGCGAAGCACGTCAATGACGCCCTTGAAGTCTTTGTCCACGCCGATAGGGATGGTAACAGCGCCCAGGCGACTGCCGAAACGCGCATGGAGCGCAGCCATGATAACGTCGAAGTTCGCATTTTCGCGATCGATGTGGTTGATGAAGACGGCACGGGAAAGGCGCATGTCTTCAGCCTCGCGCCACAGTTTATCGGTCATAACCTGAGGACCCGCAACGGCGTCGATGACGAACAGGGCCATTTCGGCAGCCTGCATAGTGGCAAGCGTATCTCCAATGAAATCAGGATGGCCCGACGTATCGAGCAGATTGATTTTGTAATCCTTGTAAGGAATGGAAGCGATGGAGGTGCTCATGGTGAACTTGCGCTTGATTTCCTCCGCGTCGTAGTCCATATAGGACTTGCCATCGTGTGTAGTCCCCATGCGCGGAGTCTGGCCGGAAATATGAAGCATTGCCTCAGCCAACGACGTCTTGCCCGCACCATCCTGCCCGACCAACACGATGTTGCGGACATGCAAAGTCTCGGGTGCTGCCATGTTAACCACCGTCCCTTTCTGGGATTTCCCCTTGCGTGGTATAAGTACGCTCTTGCGTCATGATTGTCAGTTTAGCGCAAAGACGAGTCCTTACTACACGCAACGTCTTCCCAGTTCAGAAACGTCTTTTACCACGCATCCGGGCGGTGCCACCACGCTTCTGAGGCAAACAGGAAAGACCATTAGAGCCAGCGATCGAGGATAGTTCAACAGGCCAAAATCAACAGCCAATCAAGGATTCTGCCCGAAGAGCCTGGGAAGAAACATGCCGTCTGTTGCTTTTCTCCGACAAAACACCCGCCCGTACTTCTAGCGCGAATTGCACGGCTATACTGTGTGGTCATCGAAGCATGCAGCGCAAGCGCACCCCACGATAGGAGCCATATGACTTATTCAACCCAAATGGAAGCCGCGAAGGCCGGCATTGTCACGCCCGAAATGGAACACGTTGCACAGCACGAAGGCATCAAGCCCGAAATCCTTCGCGACCGCGTTGCCGCCGGCACTGTCGCAATTCCCGCCAATCATAATCACACCGCCCTTGTTCCCCACGGAGTCGGCGAGGGACTGCGCACCAAAATAAACGTTAACCTGGGAATTTCAGGAGACATGCGCGATTACGATTGCGAGATGAAAAAGGTCGACATGGCGCTCAAATATGGCGCCGAGGCCATCATGGACCTCTCGAATTACGGTAAAACACACGACTTCCGCCGCGCGCTCGTCGAAAAGTCGCCCGCTATGATTGGCACCGTGCCCATGTATGACGCCGTGGGATACCTCGAAAAAGACCTCGCCCACATCAGCGCCCAGGACTTCCTTGAAGTGGTACGCGCCCATGCCGAAGAAGGCGTGGATTTCGTCACCATCCACGCCGGCCTCAATCGCAAGGCGATCGACAGCTTCAAGCGCAGCGGACGCAAGATGAACATCGTCTCTCGAGGTGGATCGCTCATTTACGCCTGGATGGAAATGACCGGCAACGAAAATCCGTTCTTCGAGCACTACGACGAACTGCTCGACATCCTCTACGAGCACGACGTCACCATTTCTCTGGGCGACGCGCTGCGTCCGGGCTGCTTGACCGACGCCTCCGATGCCGGGCAGATCGGCGAGCTCATCGAGCTGGGCTTGCTCACCACACGCGCATGGGAGCGCAACGTTCAGGTCATGATCGAAGGACCGGGGCACATGGCCATGAACGAAATTGCCGCGAACATGGTTATGGAGAAGCGCCTGTGCCACAATGCGCCGTTCTACGTGCTCGGTCCCCTCGTCACCGATATCGCCCCCGGCTACGACCACATCACCTCCGCTATCGGCGGAGCTATCGCCGCCGCAAATGGAGCTGACTTCCTCTGCTATGTGACGCCAGCCGAGCATTTGCGTCTCCCGAGCGTCGAAGACGTCAAGGAAGGCGTCATCGCCAGCCGCATTGCCGCGCATGCAGCAGACATCGCCAAGGGCATCCCCGGCGCGCGCGACTGGGACGATCGCATGGCGGCCGCCCGCCAGCGACTCGACTGGCCTGCAATGTTCGACGAGGCAATCGACCGCGAGAAGGCGGAGGCATACGTGGCAACCACCAAGCCCGCCGACCCGAGCACCTGCACCATGTGCGGCGCCATGTGCTCCGTCCGCACCATGAACCGAGCCATGAACGGCAAGAACGTAAGCCTGCTCTAAGAAGCTTGCTCCACCCACAAAAAACGAAACGAGGCCGCTTTTGCATGCGGCCTCGTTTCGTTTTGTAACGCCTGCAGTCCGAGCGAAGACATCCAAGAGCGACTTAGCGTCAATGCAGCTCCTTTGTCGCGCGTCACTGCCCAACCAGCTCGTAAACGTCCGACTTCGAATGAATGCCCAGCTTTGCATAGATATGCCTGACATGCGTCTTCACCGTATTCTGGGACAGGAAAAGCTCCTGCTCTATTTCAGAGCGAGTCTTTCGCTGCGCGATCAACGTTAACACCTCGGTCTCCCGCGCCGTAAGACCATGCGTTCGCGCAAGCTGTTCGCATCTGAGGATCAGGCGCTCTCGCGGCCCCATGACGCGCTCTCCGCTTGCAACCTCTATCCCCGCAGCGCCCCAATCAGCATTAACGGCACGCTCGCTTCGCCACAGCAGCACGCACACGCAAACTACGACAACGCCAGCACATGCGCTTATCAACAGCACCGTCCCATCCTGCGATAGGCCCGATCCTTCCAAGAAGCGACGAATTATCACCCCGGAAAATATAGCTGCCTCACTGCATGCTCGCGCAATGGCGAACATACGCAAAGTAGGAATCCCGAAACGAAAAGCAAGATTAGCGAGCAGCATAAGTGCAAAAATCGTAAACCACACGTACGCAAGCTTGACAAAAAACGAAACCATAAAGCCAGCAATCGACCATGCAGCAGGCATCAGCAAACACGCCGCAAGCGCCAAAGGAACGCATGCTTGAGCAAGGAATCGCGCATCGAATTTCTCGGAACGAAGCAACGCAAGTCCCAAGATTACAGCGCCCGCAACCCCCGTTGCCCATATACGATGAACGGCAGCTTGCCCGCCCTCTGGATTCGCAAGCACAGAACCCGCCAAGCCCGACGCAAAACCGGCAAGAGCCATGATGGCAACGATTTTCCACGGCACCGCATAGCGTGCCGCTTTGGACCTCGCCGCTTCATGCGGAACGAGAACGAAACTTGACGCAACGCACGCAAAAGAACCTATGGGAAGCAACGCCGTTGCAAACACGGCATACGGGTGCATCATCATGCTCACGAGAGCATAAAGGCCAAACGCCACCAGGCAAGACCCGGCGCCGTACACAACTATTTGGGTGGAACCCATCTGAGAGTACACTTCCGCCCACAGGCAGAACAGAATCGCGCCGCCCAACGCCGTTGCGGCAGAAGCCGTCATTACCACCTCGACAGGAGCGCCAATCGGAACAAGAATCAGCCCCGTGAGCGCAGTGCCCACGCAACAAACGGCAACAAGAACTCCAGCGATCTTCATATGGGATCCCAAAGAGCCTATGCGCGATGCGCATGCCGCCAGCAACAAAAACATCCCAATGTCTCCGTAACGCATTCCCGTAGATGCGACACGGCGAAGCGCGTCTGATTCGCCGCAGTAAATATCAGGAACATGCGTGCAACAAAGCCAAGCGATAAGCATTCCCATGCCGAGAAAGCGAAGAGGCCGCAGCGTTCGATTGCGCTCCTCTTCGGTCGGAACACCTGCCTCGAAGATATTTCCCATTCAACCCCTCCTCGCGAGCATTATAGACAAGAAATACTCGCTCGAGCTTCTGACGCGGGAAAACGCATGGGTGAGCTTATGGGTGAACCCCCAATCGCCCGCATCTTCAGGTGTTTCACCCGCGACTTTTCTTCTAATGCGTCCAAAATAAGCAGCAGTGACGACACCGGTTGTGTCGTATGGGTTTCGTTCAATGCGCTTGGACGAGCATCAACCACACAGGAGGGAACACGCATGAAAACCAACCAGGAAATTTCGCGCCGCAACTTTCTAGCACTCGGATCGATGGCCGCCCTTGCAGGAGGAGCGGCAAGCCTTGCCGCTTGCGCGCCAAGCAACGCGTCCTCAGACGACGACAAGAAGGCCGACGAGGTTTCTGCCGAGGTGAAACCCGCAGACGAAACTATGGAATGCGACATCGCAATCGTGGGTGCGGGCGGCGCCGGCGTCTGGGCCGCCGTTGAAGCCTGCCGCGCCGGGAAGAATGTCATCGTCATCGAGAAGGGCCAGGACGTAGGCGTCGGAAACGGCGCCATCGCAGGCGGCCCCTTCATGGTCGGATCGAAGCTCCAGCAGGATGCCGGCATCGACTTCAGCGTCGAAGAGGCCTTTAACCACATCATGGAATACGGACACTGGTCCACGAATGCCGCAGCCATCAAAAGGGCTGTCGAGCTTTCTGGCTCCACCGTCGACCAGTTCACCGAAGAATTCGGCGTCCCAACGGGTCTTCGCCCCGACAATTACGGCGCAGGCCACGCTTCCGTTCGCTGCAACTTCCAATCCGACCCCAAAGACTCCAAGACCCAAAAGAAAGGCGTGGACCGCATGGGTCCTCTGCAGCAATGGGCCGAAAGCAATGGCGCTCAATTCGTGTTCAACACCACGGGCAAAACGCTCATCATGGAAAATGGCGCATGCACGGGCGTTCAGTGCGAGCAGGAAAGCAAGATAATCGACGTCAAAGCCCCAGCCGTCATCGTATGCACGGGCGGCTTCCTCGGAAACACCGATATGATGCTGGAGCGTTTCGGCACGTTCGTCAATCCTTTGGGCAGCGTTCTTTCCGTCGGTGAAGGCATCGACATGGTTCAAGCGGCCGGCGGCCAACTCTCTACCCAATGGGGCATCGCCGGCAACGAATTCTCCGGGTCGAACCAGAACGCGGAAGGCATCTGGGGTAAAAAGAACGCCGCATTCGCAATCGGCATCTATGGAACTATGCTGGTAAACAACCAAGGACGCCGCTTCTCCAACGAGGGGAAATTCGCCAACCTCCCCCTGGCTCTTGGCGGCGCTATCTCCTTGGTTGGAGGCCAGTATTACGCCATCGTCGACCAAGCCTATATAGACGGCCTGAACAGCGGCGTCGACGCATGGACCCTGTGCGGATCGGACTCCGAGAATTGGCGTACCGGCGAAATGACCTTGAAAGACAAGCCCCTCGAAAACGTACAGGCAGACATCGACGCCGCTGTCGAAGCCGGTTGGGTGTTCAAGGCCGATAGCGTAGAAGCGCTTGCCGAGGCAATCAGTGCACCTGAGTTGGTCGAAACCGTCGAAACCTACAATGCATATTGCGCCGAGGGCAAAGATGAGCAGTTCTACAAGCCCGCTTGCTTCCTCCAGCCCGTTGCGGAAGGCCCCTTCTACGCCATGCAATACGAGCCTTCCGCATGGGTAACCATCGGCGGCATTCGTACGAACGACAGGCTTCAGGCAATAGACAGCAAAGGACTCCCCATCAAGGGTCTTTATGTCGCAGGCGCCGACAATGGCACGCTGATGAGCGCACCCTACTGCGACTACGAAGGATATTCCCTCATGTGCGCATACAGCGGCGGCCGCATGGCCGGCATGTACGCAGCAGAGGATATCGAAGCGTAAGAACCACCCCGTCAATTCACGCAGGGTTTCTTTTGCCCCTCCCAAGAAAGAAACCCTCTCACAAACAGAAACGAGGTCGCATGCACATGCGGCCTCGTTTCGTTCGCAGCGTTTGAACGGTATTAGAACCATTCTCTCTTCGAGAATACATAGGCCTGCTCGAATTCGGCCTGATTTTTCACGAGGTAGATAATGCCTTCGATAAGACCGATGAGCCACACGATGCTCGTCGCTATGCCGAAGGAAAGAAGCCCTCCCAAAATGGCGACGCCGAGCATGATGAAGCCGGCCGTGTTGTATCCAAGGTAGAACTTGTGCACGCCGAGAGACCCGAGGAAGATTCCGAGCAAACCGGCTGCCACATGGTCTTTCGTTCGAACGACAGGCTGCTGATAAACGGTCTGCCCGTAAGGGTTATACGGAGTCTGGGCGGAAGAGCCGTAGCTGCTCGAATAAGAAGCGCCGCCGCTCTGGTACGCCTGTTGCCCTGTAGGATGCCCGTAATACACCTGCTGCTGTTGCGCTGCCTGCTGTGCGGCGGCGTCGTAAGACGGCGGCGGAACGGGCGCCCCCGAGACAAACGGTTGCGTCTGCTGGGCGGCATAGCCGGAAACGGGATTCACGGGCGGCTGATACGCCGTCTGTTCAGAAGCACAGTATGCATTTTGCGAAGAAACACAGCTTGCCGCATATGTCTCCCCGGGAGCAGAAACGGGCTCTACCGAAGGGCTGTTGACAGGCCTTTCTTCTGAGCTTACGTGAGAAGCGCCTTCTCCGTTCGCGGCCTTATCGGAATCGCTCCCGTCAGCCTCTGATGGCGCACACGCGTCCGCCGCGTCATCCTGCCACGGTTCTGCTTGGTCGGAGCAGGGCTGCGCTCGCACAGAACCGGAAACAGGCTCAGCATCTTGAGAGGACGACTCGTCGTTTTCGACATCCTCAACGTCAGCAGGCTGCTCGGCGCACAGTGCATCAAGACGCCTCTGCATCTCTTTCATCTGTTCTTGCAATACACGTATTTCTTCGGCGGCTGCAGCCGCTTCTTTCGGAGACTTCGTCATTGCGACCTCCTTCAGGTCCGCACTCTCAATAGGCGAAATCATCCTACAACGAAACGCTCCTCGGCAGAAAAAACGCTGCCGTCCCGTAATACACACGTCAAGAGCGCGTTATACGAAACGACGCTACGAATGCTCGGGCACCTTGCGCAGAAGAACGAAGCCAACAATGAACAAAATCACGAGGGAGAAAACCCCGACGTTCGCTTCACCGGTGAGCTGCGTTATGACGCTGACCAGCAGCGTCCCCATGACCGCAGCGTACTTCCCGAAGATATCGAAAAAGCCGAAGTACTCATTGGCGTGTTCCTTCGGAACAAGCTTGCCGAATTCAGAACGCGAAAGAGCTTGGATGCCGCCCTGGAACAGCCCCACCATGATGGCGAGAATCCAGAATTCAACCTCGCTCTTCAGGAAGAATGCGCCGAAAAGCGTAATGCACATGTAAGCGAACACGCCCACGAGAAGCATCTTCTTGGTTCCTACGCGCGCCCCCAATCGTCCGTATGCGATGGCCGAGGGAAACGCCACGAACTGCGTGACCAGCAAAGCAAGAACCAGCTGCGTCGAATCGAGCCCCAAATCGGTGCCGTAGCTCGTAGAAAGCTTGATGATCGTGTGGACGCCGTCGATGTAGAAGAAATACGCAAGCATGAAATAACGCAGCGACTTCGTGCGCCATATGCGCTTCAACGTCACCAGCAGGCCCTTAAATGCATCCTTTATCACGTGCTCGGAGCGCGCCTTGAAATGCGTCTGATGTACGTTCTTAAACACCGGCACGGTGAACGCCGCCCACCAGAGCGCCGTAATCACAAAGGCAATCTTCATTCCCGTAGCGCTATCGATGCCTATGGCGCCTCCCCCCAGCACGATAACCAGACATGCGATGAAAGGAATGCAGCTGCCAATGTAGCCCCACGCATAGCCTTGGCTCGAGATTTCATCGTAGCGTTCGTCGGTTGTTGCATCCACCAACAAAGCGTCGTAGAAAACCATGGAAGAGTTCAGCATGATCGACGCAACGACGTAAATAACCAGAAACGGGAACGCATCGGTCGTCAGGCCCAGTGCACAGCAGGCAAGAGCGCCCGTGCCAACCGTGCCGACAAGGAACTTCTTCTTCATGTGGCGCAAGTCCGCAAGACTGCCCAGCACGGGCATAGTCAAAGCAACGACGAGCGCGGCAATGGTTTCCGCATAGCCCCAGGCGACAACCACGCTTCCTGTGGCGATAGAGCTGAAATACACAGGAATGAGAGCCGTCGAAAGAAGCACGAACGCCGAATTGCCCACATCATACGCAATCCAGCTTTTCTCCTGCTTCGTCAGTTTTCCAACGGCCATGCTTTTCATCCCTTCGTTGATATGGTGAAAGCGTTTCACGGTACGCAACGCCTGGGCAATTGTATATCATGTGCCTCGAAGCAAAACGCGCCCGACTGCCCCCCAGCGTCAAATCATTGCAAAAATCAAACGCTCATGGCAACCGAACGCAGCATCCCTTAGCCTGCGGGCTCGAAAAAGGAGGAAGCTATGCCAGCCATTATGACGCATGATTTCTTCGGCAAGGAAGTCTACGCCGTTCACGCGAAAGCCATCGGTGCCTCGGCGGACGAACGCGACGCTTTTCTTTTAGGCAATCAAGGGCCAGACCCGCTGTTCTATCTCGTTCTCACCATGAGGATGAAGCCGTTTTTCTGGCTTGGCGGGAAAATGCACCATGAAAACCCAACGAAGCTTCTCTTCGCCCTCAAAGAAAGCCTCGGCGTTCTTGAAGATGACGAAGTCTCCATTGGGCGCGCTTATGCAGCGGGATTTTTGAGCCACTACACGCTCGACAGCTCGATGCATCCCCTTGTGTACAGTCAGCAATTTGCCATCTGCGATGCGGGCATCGTCGGACTTGACCGCAGCGACGGCAACGAAGTCCATGCGGAAATAGAGCGAGAATTCGACGAAATGGTGCTTTTTACAAAGCTCGGCCGCACCATCGCGTCGTACAAGCCCTACGAAGAAGCGCTTCGTGCAAGCGATAGGGTTCTCGCCATCATCGGAAAGATGTACGCGTATTTCTGCATGGTCGCACTCCATGAGTTCGTCCCCGTCGATATGTTCCCCGCAGCCGTGAAGAACTTCCGTACCATCCAGAAGCTCTTCTACTCCCCGAAGTCAAGGAAGCAGGGCATCGCAAACACCGTGGAAACCCGCGTGCTTCGCCGCAACCACTCGTTCTTCAAGTCCATGGCGCACAGGGACAACCCCATCGTGAAAAGCGATTTCGACAACCGCCTCTGCAGGCAATGGGTCAATCCCTTTACGGGCGAGGTATCCTCGAAAAGCTTCTGGAATATCTTCGACGAAGCTAAAGAAAAAGCGGGCAGAAACATCGCCTTGTTCCTTTCTGACGAGTTCAGCCCCGAGGATGCGCGCGCGATCACGGGCGGTCTTGACTTCAGCGGAGAACCCGTCGAAGATGCGAGGAATGCGCACGACGACCCCTCGAAAGAAGTCGCCTACACCCGCTCGCTTGCAACCGAGGACGGCGCAGCTCAGCTTGTTGCGCACGCGCTCGAGGAAAACGAGTCCCTGTAAAACCACGAACCCGAAAAAGACGGCTTTCTTCGCCCAGGTGCCGAAAGCCGTAACGCACCGACGACCACCCCGCACAGAAACCGGAGCTGCCGCATCATGCTCGAAAGCGTTCTTGCCATACCGTTTTGGATCGAATTCGCCGGCACGATCACCGGCGGCCTTGCGGGCGCCATAGCGGGCGTCAACGCTCGCTATGATGTTTTTGGCACGACCACGCTCGCATGCGTTACGGGTCTCGGCGGAGGCATCATGCGCGATGTCTTGCTTCAGGATTTCGGCATATACGCATTTCAGCACCCCATTCTGCTTATAGCATGTGCCGTCACCGGCGTGCTCGTCTTCTATTTTCACAAGCTTGCCGACGCATTCGATTGGTTCATGGACTTCCTGGATAACCTCTCCGTAGGACTGTGGGCCGTCGTTTCCGTAGGAAAAGCCCTGTCTGCAGGACTCGACACCATACCTTCCATCATCCTCGGAACAATTACCGCCGTCGGCGGCGGCATCATCCGAGACATCCTTATGGCACAACGCCCTACGGCGTTTCAAGCAGGAACCCTCTACGGCACCGCATCGCTTATAGGGTCTGCCGCGTTCGCCCTCATGAAACAAAACGACGTACTGGGAGACTACGCAGCGATCACCTGCGTCATGCTCATCTTCATCCTGCGTTACGCCTCGGAATTCTTCGGGTGGCATACGCATCCTGCCCAGGATTACAGCGACCGTGTTATAGAACCGGTGAAAAAGGTTGCCCACGTTGCCGCGAAACCCGTCAAAAAGGCGGTGAAAAACGCTGTCGAAAAGCGCATCGTCACCACGCCTCCCCCGCCGCAGGTGCCGCATCATGAAAAGGCCGCCCACCGCGAGCGTCTTCGCGCTGAGGCCCAGGCCCGCATGGCCGCAAGCATAGCGACCTCGGGCGCATCGAAACAAGAAAATACCGAAACATCGCCTAACGAAAGCAAAGAGCGCCCGGAATGACCGGGCGCTCTTTGCTTCTCTAGGCTCGAAGCGTGTTACGATTCGACGGGCACGAAGGTATCCTTGTCGGGCGCAAAGCTCTGCATGGCCTTAATGGTGCGGTCGAAAAGCTCGTCGAGCTCCCAGCCGAGCATCTCCGCGCCCGAGCGAATCACGTCGCGATTCACGCCGGCCGCGAAGCGCTTGTCCTTGAACTTCTTCTTGAGCGACTTCACCTCGAAGTCCATGACGCTTTTCGAGGGCCTCATGATGACCGCCGCGCCGATCAGACCCGTCAGCTCCTCTGTGGCGAACAGAATCTTTTCCATCTGAAGCTCCGGGCGGGGAAGCTCAGGGTTGAAATCTGACGTGTGGCTTTGGATGGCACGAATAAGCTCAGGCGTACCGCCGGCCCCCTCAATCAACGGAGCGGCATAAAGCGTATGCTTCTCGGGCTCGTCATCGTGCTCTTCCCAGTCAAGATCGTGCAAAAGACCGACGATACCCCAGAATTCCTCATTTTCGGAATCGAACTCCCGTGCGAAATAACGCATGGTCTGCTCGACCGTTTCCCCATGCTCGATATGAAACGGATCCTTGTTATGGTCCGTCAGAAGCGCAAACGCCTCTTCTCGCGTCATTCCTGCCTCAAGCTTCGTCATACACGCCTCCTGTTTTCGCGATTGCAGCTTGTCCGCCTTCCATTGTAGTCCTGGCTACAACACAACGCCCAGCAGAGTAAGAACGCCGCCAACCGCCATGCCCACCAGCAAAAGCAGCGCCAGGATGGCAAGATTGCCCTTTAGAGGACGATTCGTTCTGAACAGTACCAGCAGACCGACGCCCGCGCTCACCAACAGACCTCCGATCATCGCGCCCGCGCCAAGCGTGCCGTCAAGATAAAGCTCTGTTATGGCGACCGATGCGGCACAGTTCGGAATGAGGCCGACAAGAGAAGCGGCCACGACGGAAAGACCGGGGTTGCCCTCCATGAACGCAGCGATGGCCTCTTCGCCCACCGAGTCCATCACCACTTCAAGGGCCAGTGTGACTAAGAAGATGAAAAGCGTCACCTGCGCGGTGTGCTTGAGGGCGCTTTTGACGATCGAGCCGCCTTCGTGATCGTGATCGTGCTCTTTGTCGTGCTCGAAATCATACGCCAACTCGGGATTGTTCCCACACGCTTTGCAGTCCCCGTTGCAATGGCAGTTGTCCCGTTCGCATAACTCGTGAATGCGCAGATGCTCCTTGTCGCGACGCATCGCATGCAAGACGGCATCGATAGCGAATCCAACGACCATGCCGACAACGACCTTGATAGCGAGCACTTTGACGATAAGCGCCATCGGGGCTTGTTCAGCAATAAGAATGGGAAGCATCTCGTCGCTCGTGGAAAGAAACACCGCGAACAGCGTACCCAGGGACACGACGCGCGCGGCATACAGCGTCGACGCCGCGGCCGAGAAACCGCACTGCGGAACCACTCCCAACAACGCGCCGATCGCAGGCCCCGCATGGCCCGCCTTGCGCACAGCCGCCTCGCTTGCGACACCCGCATGATGCTCAAGAGCCTCCATGGCAAGGTATGTGACGAAAAGGAAGGGAACGAGCTTCAGCGTATCGACAAACGCATGCTCAAGGGCATGCATCATTATTTCCATAATTCAAACCAGTCCTTCTATAGCATCGACGAACAGTCATCCAGGAGCCGCCGTTCACCTTCGCGAAGCTCTCAAGAATGCGATTCTACATACCATAGCGCTAACGTCCTCTGCGGGCAGAAGGACGAAAATAAATAATATCGAAAGAGAAAATCACCCTCGCCACCTTCGAGGATGCCCGGTGCGAGATTTTATGCGGCGGGCTTCCTCGGCTCGCTTGCGAGCGGTCTGCACCTCGTCACGCAGGCGAAGGTAGCTTTCGAAGCGCTCCTGGGCAAGACTTCCCTCCTCCACGGCCGCACGTACCGCGCACCCCGGCTCGGCCCCATGACGGCAGTCCGAGAAACGGCAGGATTCGGCAAGTTCTTCGATATCGGAAAATGCAGCGTCAATTCCTACATTGGAATCCCACAGCGCAAGGCCCCTCACCCCCGGCATATCGACGACGCAGCCGCCGCCGGGGATTCTCACCATTTCACGAGAAACCGTCGTATGTCGGCCTTTCCCGTCGCCTTCTCGCACGGATCCCGTCGCCTGAACTTCGGCACCGACCAGCAGATTCACAAGACTCGATTTACCAACGCCGCTTTTGCCCAGAAGCACGCCAATGCAGCCGGAAGGCACGCACGAACGAACCTCTTCGACGCTTTCGGGATCTTCCGAAGAAACAACTAGCACGCGCGTGCCCTGAGCAACCCGCTCCACCAGGGTTTGCACCCTACGCACTTCTTCGAAACTTTCCGCCTGGTCTGCCTTCGTGAGAAGAACGATTACTTCAGCGCCGCTCTCATGAGCGAGCACCAATTCCCGCTCAAGCCTTCGCACGTTTAGCCCGGAGCACGGCTCCGCAACGAACACCTTGTCGAAATTCGCAGCAAGAACCTGCGGCTCCATACGCTCGGTGGGATCTTTGCGCACGAAAGCATTCCGGCGGGGAAGAACACGCTCGATGATTCCTTTGTCATGCCCTTCGGGGACAGAAATCTCCACGCGATCGCCGCACGCCGCGCGCACGTCGGCGGTCTTGACGAGGGACGTCGCATGTTCGCAACGGTATTGCAGACCGCCTTCAAGCTCAACAAGAGGGTATCCACGATCGAGTTTTACCACTATACCCTGCATTATCGAGCCCTTTCTCGTGCGTAGAAAAACAATGCCATCAGGAACAAGCCCATGACCACGGCGATAGCTCCCGGTGCGAAATCGCGCGCGACAAAACGATCGGGATGCGCAAAGCCCGCCTCTTCGACCGTGACGGCCGCTGCGTGAATATCGCTTTCCCCCTCATGCTCCTCGCACGCAAGGTTGTAGACGCCCTGGACACGCAACCGCGATCCGGTCTTTCCGTAGGCGCCGAACATATCTATCTTCTGGACATCGGAATTCGCCATCACAACCGACACCGACGAGCCGGAATCTCCGTCTTGCAGCGTGACCCAGGAAAACCCTTCTTCTCCCCCCGTAAGGCGTATGGCCTCTCCGACGGCTTCGCCCCTCACCTGGACGGTCTGCTTGTCGTAATATGAATCAGCGCCGACAAGGTCGGCGATGGCGGCATCGTAGAGGAACGAATTGTCGGAAACCTGTCCGTCGTTGATGGTATTTCCCTCCGCGTTCAGCGCCGAAGGCTCCTGCGCTTCATCGGCCTCCGTCGATGCGTCTTGCTCTTGGGAAGTCTGCTGCGCCTGGGTATCGGGCGGCGCGCCCCATGCGGCGTTCGAAGGCACAACGCTGATGCAAAGCGCAAGGACAGCGCAGCACATGGCACCAAGCGAGCAACGCACAACGCGGTTCAAGACGCAAGTTCCCCATGCTCCGCAGCACAACCGAACGCGGCCCTTTCCCGCATGCAAAAAACCGAGCCCACAACGAGCCTTATCGAGCACGGCGCAACCTCCTTCTGGGCCTAAACGATGCGACGATGGAAACGATCAGGGCGATGAGCGTGATGAACTCGAGACGTCCCGCCCACATGTCGAAGATATAGAGAAGCTTCAGCATGTCCGGCATGCCCGGCTGAATGATGCCGCTCGACATACCGATGTTGGAAACCATGGAGACAGACTCGAACAATGCCGGCGCAGCATCGTATCCGTACATGACCGTAGCGATCGTGGTGATCAGGAACATCACGCCGTACAGCATGAACACGGCAAGATTGGCTCGCACAAGGTCGCTGTTCAAAGGACGACGACCGACATGGTAATACGTGACAACCTGACGCGCCGAAGCAGGGGCAAGCAAATCTTTGATATAAGCGACCAGCTCTTTAACGAGGATGCCGACACGAAGAACCTTGATGCCGCCCGTGGTGCTTCCCGCAGAACCGCCGACCGCCATGCAGAATACGATGATCAGCAGCGCGCCGCTCGAAACAACCGTGGTCATCTGATTGACGCTAATGGTCTGAAAACCCGTCGAAGAAAACGCCGCGATAACAGTAAACACCGCGCGGCTGAGAAGCACAGGAAGGCTGTCGTAGATATTGGCGGTGCATAGCGTCGCGACGAACGCGGCAACGATGACCGAAAGCCAGATCGCAAGGGTCCTAATCTCAATGTCCCTGAAGAAATGCTCCAGGCGGCCTTTCCATATCTCGCTGTGGAGCGTGAAATTGATCGAGCCCATCAGGATGAGAACCATCACGACGACCTCGATCAAGCCGCTATGGTAATACAGGATTCCCGTGCTCATGGCGGCCATTCCTCCTGTATTGAAAGAAGCCACCGCAAGCCACAAGCCATTGAAAAACGCACGAAGAGGTTCCATGCCCACGAACAGGCACAACCCCGTCAGGATGACCGTCCCCAGCACGATGAACGCTGCCGAAAAACGAACGATGAACCGCGTCGTCTGCATAATGTTGGGAATAACGTGCTCGCTGCGCCCCTCAGACGAATACAAAGACGAATCAACGGCGCGCCCGAACAGCCCTAGAGACAGCGCGATAACGACAACGCCTTGGCCGCCGATGCATTGCATGGTGAAACGCCAGGTATTGTCCGCCACGGACATGTGGTCAAGATCCTGCGCAAGCGAAGCTCCCGTCGTCGTCCATGAGCTCATCCCCTCGAACACCGCATCGAGATACGAGCCGTAATGCCCCGAAAGAGCCATGGGGATGGCCGCCAGAAGAGCGAGCACAAGCCATGCGAAGCCGGTTACTGCAAGCGCCTGTTTGGGGGAAAGCTTTCCAGGAGTCACCAGGCACATGCGCAGCAAGGACCCCACGACCAGCGCAAGGCCTATCCCCAGCAGATAGCGAGACGCCGGGTTCCATTCGCCAAGCACCAGCGCAACACCGAAGGGAACGCATTGGGCAACAGCGAGGAAAAGAACCAATACCCCCAGGTAGTGCGCTATGACCCGAAAATCATACAGCGAGAATTTCTGCCACATAGCCCTACCCTATCAAGGCCTTCATCACAACGACGACAAAACCGAGCCACATGAGGAAGAGCACGCTTGCGGCAAGGACGGACAGCACCGCGACGAGCGGCGTCCTCAACGACCGAATCCTTTCCCTGGTGTTTAAGCGCGGCGACACCGCCCCATCCTTTCGAATCAAGCCTTCGCGAGTTCAAGGCTCTTTGCGAAATCGCACGCTCCATACGTCCCTCAGGCAGCGTGCGGAGTCTTTTCGCCCTTCAATCCATCGGCTCGATGGATAATCCAGTGATTATACGTCAAGTTCGACAGAGACGGGGCAGTGGTCGCTTCCCATAATGTCAGCGTGCATGCGCGCGTCGTGAATAGCATCGCGCAGCGATTCGCTCACGAGGAAATAGTCGATGCGCCATCCCGCATTGTTCTTGCGAGCGTTGAAACGATAGCTCCACCACGAATACGCCCCCGCCTCATCAGGGTGCAAGACACGAAACGTATCCACGAATCCAGCATCGAGCAAGCGCGTGAATTTCTCTCGCTCTTCGTCCGAGAAACCGGCATTTCCTCTATTGGGGCCGGGATTCTTCAGGTCTATCTCCTGATGAGCAACATTGAAATCACCGCACATCACCACAGGCTTCGCGGAGGTACGCTCGCCTTCTTGCGTGAGGGGAAGCTCCGAAATGGATACGTGCCCCTCGCCCTCTGCGCAATCCTGCACCGCAACGCCTGCAGGAATCGCACCCTTCTCGAGGTTCTTGCAGAAATCCCTGAACGCATCATCCCACGCCATGCGATGGTCTATGCGGGCAAGCTCGTTTTGCGCATTGGGGGTATATACGTCCACGAACCAGTAATCGTCGAATTCGAGCGCCACGATGCGGCCTTCGTCGTCAAGCGCGGAATCGCCGAGCCCATGCAGGGCCCGAAGGGGTTTTTGCCGACAGAATACCGCCGTGCCCGAATACCCCTTTCGCTCGGCGTAGCTCCAAAACTGAAAATACCCCGGCAACGACAGGTCGATCTGCCCTTCTTGAAGCTTCGTTTCCTGCAAGGCGATGATGTCGGCGTCGAGCGCGGCGACGGACTCTTCGAACCCCTTCTTCACCGCAGCGCGTAATCCGTTTACATTCCAAGAGACAAAACGCATGGCGCCCCTTTCCTCCCTCCAGCAAAAAGGCCCGACGATTCGTTCGTCGAGCCGGAATCGATTTCGTTCAGATTATCAGGTATCGGACGTTATTTCTTCTTGGCGAAAGCATGCATGATCTTCTCATGAAACACGATAGCAAGCGCAGCGATGCCCGCCGCCACCAGAAAGAGAAGAACGCTTCGCATGATATCGCCCTCCATGAGGCCGTCTGCGGCAAGCGTCGACATCAAGATGCCGGGAATACGGCCGACGGTCGAAAGGACAAGGAAGTTTCTCATGCTCATATCCGTCAGAGGCACCAGGTAGGTAAAGACGTCTTTGGGAAGCCCCGGAATGAGAAACAGCACGAAAACCATTACATCAAGCTTGTCGGTCCCCTCGAAATCTTCCAGCTTTCCCATCCACTTCTCGGGAATCATGGCACGCACGAACGGCGCGCCGAGCTTATGGACGATAAAAAAGACAAACGCGCTCGAAATGACGCACCCTACAAGCACCACCGCGGCACCGCCCCATGGGCCATACATCATGCCCGCGGCGACCTGCACTACCTCGCCAGGAATAAAGGCAACCACGACCTGCAAAAACTGCATGCCCAAAAGGATCAGAACGCCTCCTGGTCCTGCGTTGCGAACGTCCTGGACAACCCGCTCCACACCGCCTGGCTCAGTAAACTCCAGGATAAGCGGGGCAATGGCCACGCATACCACGGCCATCAAAACGAAAAACGCAATCAAGCCGCCGAATTTGAAAAGGTCGGCCTTGGTGAGACGCGCAAGCGCAGGACGGTCGGACACGGGCTTTTCGAGCCTTTCTTCAAGCTCCCCGAAACGCTCTTCCTGCCGTTCTACGAAGCTTTCCTTTCGCTCTTCGATTCTCTCCATTTTTAAGCGGATAGAACCCGTCATTCCTGGTCGTTTTTCGCCCATGAACACCAATCCTCTGACCTTCGCTGCTCCTCGAAGGTCCTAATCGTCATATCGTGCCTTGTTGTATTCCTCTTTGAATGCGGCAAACATGCCCGAAACGGAAGAACCCTTCGACGTCTGCGCTGACCTTTTCTTCGCCTTCGGCCGCTCGTCGTCTTCGTCGAAAACATCGTCGACCTGCGCGTCTTGAGCATCGAGTTCAGAGCCGTCAGCGTCGCAATCAACGGAAGCGTCCCTTTCCCCGTCTTCCCGGGAATCATCGGCCTCGCTCGAAGCGAGCTCTCGGGGCTCCTCCCCAAAACGGGCCTTTTCGTATTCTTCCTTGAAGGATGCGAACATCCCCTTGCTTGCGGCAACCTGCTGGCCGACGGCATAGGCCCCTTCGTTTATGGCCTCGCCCGCCGCATGCGTCACCTCTTGGACCTTCGGCTTGGCTTTTTCGGCGGCTTCGTGCATGCGAGCGCGCGCCTTTGCGGTGAATTCGCCGGCAGATTCTGCCCAACCGCCTTCGGGGGAAAGTTCCCATACATCGTCCGAAACAACGATCGCGCCCTTGAACTGTTCCTGCTCTCCCGCCTCGCGGCTATCTTCTTTCACGACAAGATCGACGCCCATGCCCCGCTTGAAGCCCTTGATGTAGTCGGCAGGAACCTCGAGCGTTCCCAGCAGATATTTCGCCGTGGTGCCGTTCGAGGCCTCCACGCTCTCAATCTCGCCGCTGCGCAGCGAAAACGAGATATTGCCAACGCAGCCGATGGCCGTTCCGTCAATCGTCATCAGGGGCATGCCCTCCCAGATGACGCAACGGTCCCAGTCTATGCCCATGCGACGGCAGGCTGCGGGGCCCGTCATGTCGCCTTCGTCTTTCACGACAATACGGCCGTCAATCAAATCGAAACCGTCAAGGGCGATGAACAGGTCTTTGCGATGAAACATCCACAACAAGTCGGGACGCTTCACCATGAAACCGACGCAGCGCTTCTCGCTCGGATGAAACACGCATGATTTCACCTTCCCTATGCGCTTCGTGCGACGCTTTCCGCCGAACACGCGCATTTTGCACATATCGCGACTGGTTACCATTTTCTTACGAGCCATAGCCTTATCCCTCACGAAAAGGGAGGCCGACGCAAGCCGGCCTCCTCCCTGCATTATGCGAAAACGCGCAAACTACTGCTGTTCCTTATTCGCCTCGGGCTGAACCTCGGGGGCCGAAGCCGCAGGCTGAACGGGTTCTGCCTCGTACACAACAGACGGAGCTTCGGAAACGGGCACCTGCTCGACGGGCGAAGCGGCCTGGGCGTCGGAAGAAGAGCGAGCAGCGGCCGATCCGGCAAGAACGGCGGCGGCGCTTGCCACTTTTTCCTGAGCGGCATCGACGACTTCATTCACCTTCTGCGCCGCAACGGGAACCTTTTCCACGACAACCGCATGGGCGGCTTCGGCGTTCTTCGCAACTTGCGCCGCAATGCGCTCGCGCGCTGCGTCTATCTTGGCGCGAAGCTCATCGTTCTTGTCGGAAAACGCCGGCTTTACGGTATCTGCCGTCTTCTGAGCCTTCTGGGCAGCGCCCTGTACATGATGAGCCGCCGTCTCGTAGACCTGCCTGCCCTTTTGCGTTACGTCGGTATAAGCCGCCTGCGTTCCCGCCACCGCATAGTCGTATGCCTTCTGACCCTGGACAACGGCGTCTTCATACAAAGCCTGACCGCGCTCAACGGCCTGATCGCCAACCGTTTTTGCCTGGCCGAACACCGTAGAGGCTTTTTCGGCAACCAAAGCCCTCGTCTCAACGCCCTTTCGCGGAGCGCACAAAAGCGCAACGCCGGCGCCTACTAATCCGCCTACCACGAATGCGCTGAACTTGTTACCCATTGCAGCCTCCTATCTCGCAGCACGCCACGATGACACGCCGCGTCTACCGTTCTTCAGCCATTATATGGGATACGAAAACAACCAGCGCTTTCGTTGCCGTTACGTTTCTCTGTTTTCAAGGGAGCTTCACCGACGCAAAAGCGCGCTTCCTCGCGCTCGGCGAGCAGATAGTCGACAAACAGCACCGCCGCGCGCAGGGAGGCAAGCGCCACCAAATCGTCTTCGTAGCTTATTTCGACCCGTGCGAGCAGCTTGGCCCTGTTCGCCCACGAGGTCTTCCCGACAAAGAGGCTCTTCGCGCCCGATGATACGCGGGCCTGCCCCTCGATTGCCATGTGCTCCACAAGATGAGCCACCGAAGTGCGTGACGCAACAGCGCCGAATGTCTCCCCCCGATCGTTCACGCAGGCGTGGTCAAGCAGGTGGGGATAGCGGCAAAGAGCCTTGTCAATCATGTCTTCGGATGTAAGGACGCACGCTTCGTCGGCAATTCGGATATCCGCGACAATCCTATCCGGCCGCACCGTAACGTGCTCCACCCATACGCGGCTGCGCCCGGACACTACGAAGCCTGACCTTGATCGGTGGCAGGGCTCGAATCTTGCGCAGCGGCATCGGCAGGCTCCCCGTCAGATACGCCCTCTTCTTGGACGGGTTGATCCGCAGACGCATCGGCCTCGTCCGAGGCGCCGCTCTGGTCGGCCGAGCCAGAAAGAGACTCCGTGGTTATTCGCTCCGATTCGTCGACGATGCGAGGCTCGGCTTCTGCGTTGTCTGAAATCTTAACGAGAGAAAGCGTCGTCTGGTCGTCACCCTCTCCTTCTTTGATGATGAGCACGCGCCTGTCGTCAGAAAAGCTGTACGACCCCGTGCCGCTCAAATCGGTAAACGAGAAGTCGATGGTCTTCGCCCACGTATCAAGCGTGTATTCGTAATCGAGCAGCTCGAGCATCCGAATGGAATCCGAATCTATAACCACCGTCGAGGAGCCGTCGATCACCTGCCATTCCCCTTGTATATCAGCCGCATCGTCGTATCGCAGATACGTATTCCAGAACAAGACGCCGCTGCCTACAAGCACCGCAACAACGAAGACGGCTGCAGACCACACGAGAATTCGGCGCCTCCTCGCCCGAAGCGCGGCCTTCAAACGAGCCCCCTTGGCCCTTTCCTCTTCGGGAGAATAGTCCGACACCTTCTGCTCTGCGGCGGGTCTCACGCGTCTAAGATCTTCCCCTTTCGAGGAAGCGTCCTTCTTTTTCGCCCTGTTCCGAATGGAAGAAAGTATGCCGACCTTGGAAGCCTTCTCCCCGTCTTTCGCCGGGCTCGAATCGGAAAGCCGACCTTCCTCCTTAGACGAAGGCAACGTTGCCGCCTTTTTCGCTTTGGATAATTCGCCGGAGCGGCTGCTTTTCTTCCGAAGAGGCCCCTTCTGAACAGGTTCGTCGCCGAAGTCGCCCAGATCGAACGAATCGGCCGGGCCCGATTCTATGTCAGGGGCAGAAAACGCCCCGGCCTGTTCGAAGCGAGCCAGCGCGGTCTTTTCCTGCGATGCTATCGTAGCAAGCTCTTCGGAAGCCTTCGCAATCCCGGGAACCACCAGAGCACCATCATGCGAAGCTCCTTGCGAAGAGGGCAGCACACCTTCGCTCGAAGAAGCGGTTTTGGGGCGGTCTTCGCTGTTCGAAGGCGCGCTTTCCCCCTCGCGATAACTCTGTGACACATCGGCCTTCAAAGAATCGGGGGAAGGCTCTATAGAAGGGGCGTCAGAAACCGCAGACGGATGCGCCGGTGCGGACGCCGTGGCTCCGAGGGCGCTTTCCGCAACGCGTCTTGTCGCTATTTTCTTTCCTTTTACCGAAGGGCGCTTTCCGGGCGTCGACATAAATCCCATCACCTATTCCCGCGCCGCCATCGCCGCTGCGATACGCCAACGCTATCCATACCAGGCCATCCCAAGAAGCGATGTCATATTTTCAGACGACAACTGCCATGCACCGTCTACGCGCTCCACCACGATAAGCGTATCGTTGGTTCTTGGCTCGAGGCCGTCAAAAGACTCGAGCAGCGTCTTTCTGAGGTACTCCTTGTACGATTCCTCATCGGCGAAATCCTGATTGCTGCGCGCCACGGACGCCGCGAAAACCTCAGCCTGATCAGAGAAGCTCCTCGACGTGACAGAAACTTCAACCCAGGCCTTATCTCCGTAGGCATCGACGCTCACAACCTCCGCTCCAAGATCGTTGCACAGCTTTTCCGCCAACTCATCGGCCGTTATTCCCAGGTCCGAAAATCCGTAGGATACGCTTTCGTCGACCCCTTCGTCATAGTCTTCCATGAAGGCCTGCACGTAGAACGTGAGCTCGGAGTTTTCGTTTTTCGAAAGAGCCTCGAACTGACCGGTCACTAATTCGTTCACCTCGCGGGCATCCACCGTCGCATTCGCATCGAGAACCACGGCGGAATTTCGTTCGGAGTCAGCCTCGGTGGCGCGGTCGCTCGAGCGGGATTCATCGGCATCCGTTTGAGGAGCCATGAAAAAAGCGGCGACGGCAACAATGAGGGCGAGGCAAAATACGCCGGCGGCAACAACGAGGGCGCGTCGGTCGGAGACAAGGCTTCGCCCGCGACCACCCGCAGATTTCTCAGCTCTGCGGCGACGGCCAAACGCCTCACTGCGCCCATCGGCGACACCGGCGGCTTCCCCCTCTTCAGGCACTCGGCCGCACGGCTCTTGAACAAAACCGCGATCATCGTCGGAATCGAGCGCGTCGCAAGGACGCTCCCCGTGCGCTTGAGCCAACTGCACGCTCGGCGCAGGAGGAGGGGGAGCAGCCTGGGATGAAACGGCCTTTTGATCGAAGTCGTTTTCCACTATAGCCTCTCTTCGTCTCCACATGCGCCAATCGCAGCGCGCTCCGTACAATCTCGTCTATCTCGAGCATAGCCCAAAACGAAGATGGACGCCGTGCAGACGCCCATCGAATGCATACATCCCGCAAGTGCGGCACCAAGGCCCGAGCAACTATGCCTCAGGAACGATGTACTCCATACCCCCCATATAGGGAACAAGGACGGAAGGAACCTTGATGGTGCCGTCCGGCTGCTGGTAGTTTTCGATAATGGCAGCCATAGTACGCCCGGCGGGAAGACCAGAGCCGTTCAGCGTGTGAACATAGCGGGTTCCCTTGAAATTCGCCGGGTCGCGATACTTGATATTGGCACGACGAGCCTGGAAATCGCCGCAGTTCGAGCAGCTGGAAATCTCCTTGTAGTCGTTGTAGCTCGGCAGCCAAACTTCAATATCATACGTCTGACGCGCGGAAAAGCCCAGGTCGCCCGTGCACAGGCTGATAACGCGATACGGAAGCTCAAGCTGCTGAAGCAGATATTCGGCCTCGGCGGTCATGCTCTCGAGTTCTTCGTCGGAATCCTCCGGAGCAGCGAACTTGACCATTTCAACCTTGTCGAACTGATGCTGGCGAATAATACCGCGCGTATCGCGGCCCGCAGAGCCTGCCTCTTCGCGGAAGCACGGGGTGAATGCGGTATAGCGCTTCGGCAAAGCGGCTGCATCGAGAACCTCGTCGGCATGCAGGTTCGTCAGCGTGACTTCGGCCGTGGGAATGAGGAACTGGTCTTCGCCAACGTGATACGCATCATCTTCGAACTTAGGCAGCTGGCCCGTGCCGAACATGGTCTGGCGCTTCACAACCACAGGAGGCCACCATTCTTTGAAGCCGCGGCTCACGTGCGTATCGATGAAGTAGTTAATCAAAGCGCGCTCAAGACGAGCTCCCGCGCCGCCAAGAACCGTGAAGCGGCTGCCGGAAAGCTTGTTGCCGCGATCGAAATCGAGAATGTCCAGATCGGTGCCCAGGTCCCAATGAGCCTTGGGCTCGAAGCCCTCCGCCGCGAAGTCACGAGGAGTGCCCCAACGACGGCGCTCGGGATTTTCGGTCTCGTCCTTGCCGACGGGCGTAGCATCGCAAGGAAGGTTCGGGCTTCCCACCAGGATGTCGTTCATCTCTGCATCGATGGCCTCACGCTCGGCGCTTGCCTTCTCGAGCTTTTCGTTGATCTGGCGAACTTCCTCTTTGGCAGCTTCCGCCGCTTCCTTTTCGCCCTTGCCCATCAAAGCGCCGATTTCCTTCGAGGCTTTGTTGCGCTGGGCCTGGAGGGCTTCCTCCTCGGCGATGGCCGCACGACGCTTTTCATCCAATTCTGAGAACTTCGCAGCGTCCCACGGGAAATTGCGGTTTGCCATCGCCTGGGCGACAGCCTCTTGATTCTCGCGAACATAGCGAATGTCAAGCATGTCTTGCTCCTTACCAAGGCCGAAGAGCGACCGAAGTGTCCACCGCACGCGACCCAAGGCCAGCGCGACAGTTCTTGCGAGTCGCTGCACGTAATCAAATACCGAATCAGTATAGCGTAACGGGCAGGATACAGGACGTTTTCCCGTCGGCGCATCATGCGCGCTTCACCGACCCACCACAGGAAAGACTTTTTCGCTTGTCAAGGTTTCCCAGGCTCTATAAAATGCCGAAAGATAGTCATTTTCGAACGTTTGTCGTTCTTGCCGCCGGCGCATTCGCCCATTACGCTGCGTATGCGCGGCACCCCTCACGGAAAGAGACCCCATGGATTTCGCATCGCTTTACCACTTCCTCTTCGAAACCTTCGAGGGCATCGGCCTTCTTGTCCTCATCGGTCTTACGATCTCTGTTCTTGCCTGCGTCATCATGGAGTGGAAGACCCGCCGTACCTTCAAAGACCGCGGCCCGGTGGAAGAGGACGATGACGGTTTCACATTCTTTGACGACGAAGACTAGCGTTTTTTCTTTTCGAACAGCTCCTTCGTCCTCCAAACAAGTCAGCCGCCTTCGAGCAGCCCTCTCGCTTGCCGAACACCGGCCGAAGCGACGGTCGACGAAGATGCCTACCCGCAAAGCAATCGCTGCATATTTCGTAAAAAGGCCGTGTCGCACACGAAGCGACACGGCCTTTGTTTCGATCGGACCGCTGGACGGTCCCCATCTTGCCTCGCGGCGAATACTACGCGAGCAAAGCAGACACACGTCCCAACAAGGGCTCGAAACTAACGCCCCTATCTTTGAATGCCGGCTGCTGCGCTGAGACGAGCATGGCATCATGGGTCAAATCGCCCGCGAAACGCACCGCTTCGGCCATGGTGCGTCCAGCCATGACAGCAGCGAGCAAAGCGCTGCAATACAAATCGCCCGTTCCGTGCAGCATATAGGGCACGAATTCATTCGAGGCCTCGAACATCTCGAAATCGCGACCGGCGACAAAATTGCGAATGAGGCCGTCGCCTCGCTGAATGCCTTTCAGAATGACGTTTTTCGCGCCCTTTTCCAAAAGGGCGTCCACCAAGCGTTTCGCTTCGTCATCGGAGATATTCACGCCGCCCCATGCGTCCCCGATAGGCTCACCAAGGATAATGGCCGCCTCGGTAAGGTTCGGGGTAAGGATGTCGGCGTCGGCCGCCAAGTCAGCCATGGCCTGGCACAATTCCGGCGTATAGGTCGGATACACCTTGCCGTGATCCGCCATGACGGGATCAACCACGCGAAGCGCATTCGGATACGTCTCGTAAATACCACGGATGATATCGACCTGCTCGGGAGCTCCCAAAAAGCCCGAGTAGACAGCATCTATCTCAACGTCGATCTCCTTCCAGGCATTGAGGTAATCGGGAAGTATCTCCGTCGTGTCGTGCATGTACCACCCAGGAAACGCCGTATGGCTCGAGAACAAGCCCGTAGGAACCGGGCATACGTCGCATCCCGCAGCCGAAAGAACGGGGATGGCTACGCCGAGCGAGCACTTCCCGTAGCCGCACAGATCATGTACCGCAGCAACGCGCGGGATATAAGCCCCTTCGCGCGTGTAAAGCTTGACCTCAGTTGCCTGACCCATAATTTCTCCTGTCTCTTTTCTCTTAGAGCAAATCTGCCAGCATATCCGCGCATGATACACCCATCGCAAGCTATCGCCTTGTTGAAGTTGTGTAACGAATCCATGAACATTCGAGCGAAGCGGCAAAGCGCCACACAGCGCCCAAAAGCCCCCTAGCAAGCCCAACGCAATTTGTGAACCAAAGAGAAACGAAAAGCAGAGCAAAGGAGGCGCGGTATTCATTTTTTCGAAAAAAGGTCTTGCTCATGTATAAAGAATCATGTAATATTTCTTCTCGTTTTCGGAGTAAGCGAAAACAGGCTGTTAAGCCACGCGGGTGTGGCGGAATTGGCAGACGCGTACGGTTCAGGTCCGTATGGGGGCAACCCCGTGAAGGTTCAAGTCCTTTCACCCGCACCATTTACGCGATTCAATGTTGTACCCAAGAAGGAGTTTATTCGTGAACATCAAAGTAGAGGCTCTCGAGAACAACCAAGTGAAGTTCAGCTTCGAGGTCGACGCTGACGATGTAGACGCACGCATCAAGCGTACGTATCGTCAGGTTGCCAAGCGCTACAGCTTCCCTGGCTTCCGCCCTGGCAAGGCTCCTCGTCCCGTTATCGACAACATCATGGGCGCTGATGCAGTACGCACCACCGTTACCGAGGATCTTGTCAACGAGGTATATCCTCAGGCACTCGAAGAGAACAACATCGTGCCTCTGCAGCGTCCTGACTATCAGTACGAGCTCGATCTTGTTGAAGACCATAAGCCCTTCAACTTCACCGCTACCGTTCAGGTCAAGCCCGAGTACGAGCTTTCCAGCTATGAGCCCGTTGAGGTAGAGGTTCCCACCTCCGAGGCCACTGACGAAGAAATCGACGCTCAGATCGAAGAACTCCGTAACTACTACCACGACTTCAAGGATGCCAACGCCAACACCAAGGTTAAGCCTGGCGAATTCGTGGAACTCACCCTTTCCGCAACCGACGAAGAGGGCAACGATGTTCCTGCGCTTTCCGCCGACCATCGCCTGTACGAGCTTGGCCAGGGTGTATACCCTGAATCCTTCGACGCAGAGCTCATCGGACTGAAGAAGGGCGCAGAAAAGTCCTTCGATCTCGATCTCTCCGAGGACACCTCCGCTGTTGCCTCTTCTCTCGAGAAGAAGGGCATGTTCCACTTCAACGTCAAGATCGATGTTATCAAGAAGAAGATCGTTCCTGAGGTTACTGAGGAATGGGCAAAGGAAACCTTCGGCTTTGAGGGCCTCGAAGACATGCGCAGCAAGATCGCTGAAAGCATTAAGACCCAGAAGGGCTCCAGCATGGTTCGCCGCAAGGAGAACGAATGCCTTATTGCTCTTGGCAGCCGCCTCGAAGGCGAGCTTCCCGAGGCAATGCTTGAGCGCGAGGAAACCAACCTGCTCCAGAACTTCTACGGCCAGCTGTCCAGCATGGGCTTGACTTTCGACAAGTACCTCACCGCTATGGACATCACCGCCGATCAGTTCAAGGAAGACAACAAGAAGCAGGCTGCTGACGTTGTACGCCAGGATCTCGCTCTTGATGCTTGGGCACGCCATTTCGATATGAAGGCAACCGAGGAAGACGTTCATAACGAGTTTGCTCAGGCTGACCTCGATGATCCCGAGCTCATCGAGAACGAATGGCGCAAGGAAGGCCGTCTGCCCATGATCCGCGAAAGCATCGTTCGTGCAAACGCACTGCGCGATGTTATCGCTCAGGCCAAGGTTACCGAGGTTGAAGAAACCAAGGAAGCTGAATAGGACCAACAGAGCTTCTGCTCGTCCTTGATACTTTAGTAACGCGGGGGCAGCTGTCGCTTAGGCGACGGTTGCCCCTTTGATCCATAAAAGCCTTGTCGCGTTAGCGACATGAATGAGTGAAAGAGGTATCCATGTTCATAAACCCCACTCAATCAGCTCTCGTGCCATACGTTGTGGAGCAGTCGCCCCGCGGTGAGCGCAGCTATGATATCTATTCCCGTTTGCTCAATGAGCGCATCGTTTTCCTGGGTGAGCCCATTGACGACGCCGTTGCGAATACGGTAGTTGCACAGCTTTTGCACTTGGAATCGGTTGATCCCGATAAGGATATCTCGCTCTACATTAATTCTCCTGGAGGATCGGTTTCTGCCGGCCTTGCCATCTATGACACCATGCAGTACATCAAGTGCGATGTTTCCACCATCTGCATGGGGCTTGCAGCGTCTATGGGATCTGTTTTGCTTACTGCTGGCGCACCTGGCAAGCGCATCATCCTGCCTAACGCCCAGGTAATGATCCATCAGCCCATGGGCGGTTCTGGCGAGCGCACCCAGCAGACCGATTTTCAGATTTTAGCAACCGAGATGAAGAAAACCCGCGATCGCCTCGAAGGTATTATTGCCAAGCACTGCGGTCAGCCCGTAGAGCGCGTTCACGCTGATTCCGAGCGCGACAATTGGATGACGGCGGAAGAGGCTTGTGCCTATGGCTTGGTAGACAAGGTTGTTGCGTCTCGCTTCGCCTCTGACGAAAAGAAAGCAGAGTAAGTTAGAATGACCGATCAGACGGGATCCGTCCCCCCTGCACGCGAAGATATCCGTTGCACGTTTTGCGGAAAGACGCCCGATCAGGTTAACGCCATGATCTCTGGTCCTGATGGCATTTTTATCTGCGATGAGTGCATTTCTCTTTCCGCAGAGGCAATGATGGCTGACCTTAATCTGCGCGGACTTGAATCTGACGCGTTGAATCATGTGCTTCAGGTTACCGCAGATGTCGATGACGATGATCGTTCCAATAGCGGTGTTCCTGTTTTGGAGAATCTTCCTACTCCTCGCGAGCTTTTTGAGCAGCTCTCGGAGCACGTTGTGGGTCAGGAAGAGGCAAAGCGTGCGCTTTCTGTTGCGGTT
>OLQG01000453.1_pt1 | contig 33748 bp, 37 predicted proteins | sample 1672221 | NCBI WGS metagenome assembly OLQG01 (sample SAMEA3136660, study PRJEB25190) | human gut metagenome | biome: human gut; feature: human-associated habitat; material: faeces | place: Austria | collected 2013
GATCAAAATGTATTCCAGATCGCCTTCGGTGATGGCATTTTGCCCTGTATGTCCCCGGAATCCTGGCATGTATGCCCAAACACCTCCCGGGATGATTCCCCTTTAAAGTCCCCTGTATACAGAAAGAGCGCTGTACGGCAATCCATTGAAATAAAATTATTTCTCCAAATGCCGTCTGAAGCGCTCTTCTGTTGGGTATTATCTATATTCAGTTAAAAAGAAAGAGTGTATTTTTCTACGGAAATTTCCGCTTCTCCCTCTGCCGCAAAGGTAATTCCCTCCGCATTCTGAGGAGTATAAAGGGTAAAACTGGCTGTCTGTCTTCCGCCATTGATAAAGATTTCCAGGCTGAACCGGTCCATCAGACAGCGAAGTGTTATCATACCGTCCACCGGTTCCACAGAAATCTCACGTCTGTGCATAATATCATACAGATAGCCGCTATGACTTCGGTCCACACAAAGTACCTTCCTGCGGATATCATAAAAAACAGAAGTATAATAATCCTCATTCTGCGCAACTTTCATGGAGAACTCCCGGAAATTATCGTCTGCCTTCAGCTTTACTGTCATATCGATCACACGTCCGGAAACTCCTTCAAGAGAGGTTTCTTCTGTTATTTTTACTTTTTCATGACAAATCCGGCCGCTTCTGTATGCCTCAAGCTCCCGTACCGGTTTCTGGATCAGCCTGTTATCCTTAAGAGTCAGCTCTCTTGGAACTGTCATCTGTCCAAAATACTTTACTCCGTCAGGCACAAACTTGGAATTGCTCCATGCCTGCATCCAGGCAATCATAATACGTCTTCCGTCAGGAGCTTTCATTGTCTGGGGCGCATAAAAATCAATTCCGCTGTCAATGGGCTGCACGTCTTCTCTGGTAAAAGCATGGCTGTTTTTGTCATAGGTTCCGATAAGATAAATCGTTCCGTGTCCTACATGGAATTTCAGCCCCTCCGGCATCATTTCCATTGGACTTACCACAAGAACCTGCTTTCCGTCCAGGGAAAAGAAATCCGGACATTCCCACATCCAGCCAAGCTTTTTGCAGCTGGAATCAATAACACTGCAAAATTCCCAGTGAAGCGCATCCTGGCTTTTATACAAAAGAATAGAACTGTTTCCTTCTGCGTTGGCATTTGACGCCACTGCATAAAACGTACCGTCCTCCTCCTGCCATATTTTCGGATCACGGAAATCGATCCTGCTTCCGCCTTCCGGCACATTATCTGCTGTAATTACAGGATTGTTTTCATATTTTTCGTAATCTGTTCCGTCACCAAACGCCATGCACTGTGTCTGATGATCCCTGCGGCTTCCATCCTCTTCTATGACCTTCCGCACGCCTGTGTACATCAGAAGATGGCGTCCGTCCGCAAGTTCAAGGGCGCTTCCGGAAAAGCATCCCGCATTGTCATATTCCTGATCCGGAGCCATAGCCGCCGGTCTGCGCTCCCATTTTATCAGCTCCCTGCTCACCACATGCCCCCAGTGCATTGGTCCCCATTCATTGGCATAAGGATAATACTGATAAAAAAGATGATACTGGCCTTTATAATACGAAAAACCATTCGGATCATTAATCCAGCCCGCTCCGCCTGTTACGTGATACGTCGGTCTTTCCTCCGGGCTGATCTCGCTGATCCGTTTTTTCTCATATTCTCTGGCCTGTTTTAATAATTCACTTGTCGTCATATTGTATTCGCCTTTCAGATTCTTTTTACCGGCTTTTCTCAGCCCTTGATTCCTGATGAGGCAATTCCCTCCACATAATATTTCTGCATGAAAATAAACATAATGATCATTGGAATTGCAGAGACAACCAATGCTGCCATGATCGCGCTGTAGTGAACCGGCTGTGTTCCAAAGAAGGACTGAACTGCAAGCTGAATGGTTCGCTTATCTTCTCCGGTCATAACCAGGAACGGCCACATAAAGTCATTCCAGTGAGCTACAAAATCAAGAATAAACACGGTTGCATATACTGTTTTGGAAATTGGTACAACAATCTTAAAAAATGTTCCCGCAGGACTGCAGCCGTCAATGGCCGCTGCCTCGATCAGTTCGTCCGGCACATCACAGAAAAACTGCCGGAACATATAAATGGAAAAGCATTTTGCTATAAAAGGCACAACAAGAGCCGGAAGTGTATTGACCCATCCAAGCTGGGACATTTCAATATACAGTGGCAGCATGATCGCTTCCATTGGAAGAACCATCAATGCAATCACAAGATTCATGATCGCACTTTTGCCCTTAAAATCAAATTTCGCCAGGGCATAACCGCACATGGAGTTTACCAAAAGATCAAAAATAAGAATCAGGCCAATGTAAAGCAAAGTATTTTTGAATACCTGAGGCATGTTCAGCCTTGAAAACACCTCTGCATAATTGTCCAGAGATGCCTGAATGGGCAGAAATGTAGCCAGGGAATCCATGTCTGCAAAAATCTTTGCCTCCGGCTTCAGAGATGCCGAGATCATCCAGATCAAAGGAGATACAAAAATAATGCCGATCACAATATTTCCGAAGTAAAACATAAATTTGCCGAATTTAGCAGAAAATTTCATTGATTTCGTCATAACCATATCCTCCTTTCTCAGTCTGTAGCCGCTGTAACTTTTTTCATTGCCATGGACAACGTTACCACAATCACAAAGAATACTGCTGCAATAGAGCAGGCATAGCCGAAGTTACCCTTCTGGAAGCCCTGGGTGTAAATATAATATACAAGTGTTTTGGTAGAATTTTTCGGGCCTCCCTGAGTCATGATATAAGGCTGGGTAAACAGCTTCATTGCCTGGATCATTGTGATCATAACAACATATTTTATAGTTCCCTTTAATCCGGGAAGGGTAATATACAGGAACTGTTTAAATTTCGTAGCGCCGTCCACCGCTGCCGCTTCATACTGATCCTTGGGGATTCCCTGAAGACCTGCCAGGAAGATCATCATCTGATATCCAGCCCCCTGCCATGCAGACATGAAGATAATCGAGTTCATTGCTGTGTCTGCGTCGCTGAGGAATTTGATAGGCTCCATTCCAAGGGAAACAAGAAGAGAGTTGATCAGTCCTGTATTTGGATTCGCATTATAAAGAACTGACCACAGAACCGCGATTACAACCATGGAAGTAAGCTGAGGACTGAAATACATTGTTCTGAAAATGGATACGCCCCGGAATTTTTTTGAGACAAGAAGCGCAAGTCCCAGAGCAAGAGCACACTGGATCGGTACAACAAGAACTGTAAAATAAACCGTATTCTTTAATGCGATCCAGAAGTTCTTATCACTGAACAGCTTCTGATAATTTTCAAGTCCGATAAATTTGATTGCGTCCGGTCTCATGATCTGATATTTGAATCCTGAGAAATATACAGTATAAATCATCGGAACAACCAGAAATGCGATCAGAAGAATCACTGCAGGAGCTACAAACATATATGCAGTAATTCTCTCATCTCGTTTCCGGCCTGTAAGTTTTTTTGTCTTTGCCATAATCTTTCCCTCCTTTTCCTGCCAGTAAAAGAAACTGAGAGGTCAGAAACAGCCGCACCGCCAGGCGATGCGGCTATCCCGTAAATTTCTCAGTCTTTATTCTGCATAATAGGTTTCATAATCGTCTGTAAATGTTTCTGCTGCTGTGTCAAGCTCGGACTGGATATAATCCTCATCCACTTCCTCATTACTGGATGCATCAGAGAAAATATTTGTCATTGCTTCTGCATATGCAGATGAGAAAGTTGCATAGGAAGGAGTTCTCGGACGCGGAACTGCTGTGTTTTCAAGCTGCTCTTTGAATACTGCGCGAACGCCTTCTTTATAATCTGCCATTACCTCTGTCTCATAAGCAGAAATACGGGTTGCAGGTTTTGCAATGGCTGCCGCATAAGAAGCAACATTGTCTGTATTCATCAGCCACTGAAGGAATTTACCTGCTGCTTCCGGATTTTCACAATCCTTGCTTACTGCTGCCGCCCAGTCGCCGCAGGGAGAAACAGCTTCCTTTGTATCATCATTGACCGGATAGTAGGTTACGCCCCAGTCAAACTCTGCGCTTTCCTCCAGAACAGCTGTATCCCAGGAACCGCCAATCATGGTTGCGCAGGCTCCGTTTAAAAATTCATCCTTGATCGGCTCAACATTTGCATAGCCTTTTGCGATCAGATCAGCCAGGAAAGATGTAGTTTTTACAGCTTCTTCACTGTTTACATAGCCGTCAGCCTCTGTACCGTCCTCACTGATATAATCTTTTCCTGCGGAAAGATACATTGGCTCCAGCGCATAAGGAAGTCCCTCGCCGTGATCCATAATAATATGAGTACCCACATAATCCTCTGTGGTACATTTTTCTGCAATTTCTGCAAGTTCAGACCAGGTGATCGGATTATCAATTGTGCGGGAATCAAGATCCTCTACATCCACTCCGCATTCTTTCAGGTAGTCTTTATTGTAATAAAATGCCACGGATGACTCTGTTGCGCCAATGGCATACAGATGACCGTCGTATGTGTTCTGTGTGATTGCAGAATCCACAAAATCCTTCTGATCTTCTTCTGTAAAGTAATCGTCAAGAGGAACAGTCAGACCATTGGCTGCATAATAGGATACCTGGGGACCATCCACATAAAAAATATCCGGGAGATCATTGGATGTCTGAGCAGTGGCAATTTTGTTATCATAGGCATATGAGTCAGAACGGTCAATCGCTTCACGTTTCACCTGGATATCCGGGTTTTCTTTATTCCATTCTGCAAGCTTTTCTTCCCACCATGCCTCGATCGCTTCTGTATCTGTGGGGCTCCAGATGGTAAGCTCTGTCACATCATCTGCCATTACCGGTACTGTCGTTGCTCCTGCTGAAAGAGCAAGCGCTGCTGCCATTGCCATACTGATTGCTTTTTTCATGTTCTCTTCCTCCTTAATCTGAGTTCTTTCCGCGCGCCTGGAAAGCAGGGAACCTGTTCCATATATCACAGTCTGCGCTCTCTTATAAATTTATTTGCGCTCTCTGTGGAACCCGTTCCATATTGTGCCTTAATAATAAAACCTACTGACTTATTTGTCAATAGGTTTTATCTAAAAATCATATTCAAAATAACATTTCCGTCTGTTTTTACAGTTTTAGTGTTATTTTTTTGTATGTATTGCACAATCAGAAGTTTCCGTCCAGAACAACAGGATTTGTAGTATTCCCCTGATGGACCTCTACAGACATAATCTGTTTGTGTGGAACCCGTTCACTTCCATCAATAAGTTTTATTACTGTAGAAGCGCAGGTGTCCGCCAGAAAACGGATATTCTGATCAATACTTGTAACCTGTGGGTAACAGAGCCTGGTAATATCCATTCCATCATAAGCCACTACCTTCAGATCCTCCGGCACTCTTTTTCCGGCCTCCATTGCAAGATGCATATAACAGAGCGCCGGCTGGTCTGCAGCAAACACCCCGTCTATTCCGTCGCACTTGCGTATGGCTTCCCTTGCGGCATCCCAGTATGCCTGATGATCAAACTTGTTCCATTCCATCATCAGATCTACGATTTCCACTCCGTGTTCGGCAAGAATCGACTCAAAAATGGCATGTCTGTCATTGGCAGCAACATTAGGAGCCACTCCTGTAATGTGAAGTACCTTCCTGCACTTGTTTTTAATAATAATCTCTGCGGCAGCCTGCCCTCCGTAAATGTGATCGGAGCCTACCATTGGAATCTCCGGTCCAAAATCCTGATCCAGAGACACGATTGTTCTCTTTCTTTTTAAGTACTCTTCCACATGAAGGGTATGGGAACCAGTAATAATCCCATCTACCATATTCCTATCCAGCATATTCAGATAATCCAGCTCTCTGTTGCTGCTTCCTATGGTATTGCAGATCATTACTTTATATCCTGCTTTATAAAGAGCAATCTCTGTTTCCCTTGCAAAAGCGGAAAAAAACGGATGATCCAGATCCGGAACCAGAACGCCTATGATACCTGTCCTGTTTTTAAAAAGATTTCTTGCCAGCTCATTCGGTGTATATTCCAGCTCACGGATGGCTGACTCAATTTTTTTTCTTGTATCTTCTGCAACATATCCGCTGCCATTGATCACTCTTGACACAGTGCCGACTCCTACGCCCGCTTTCTGCGCTACATCTCTGATACTTGCCATAATTTCCTTCCTGATAAACCCTGCAGTTCTTCATCTTTCCACTGATTTATTACTTCTGACTTCGCTTACAGCAACGACTTTAATTTCTGTGTATACACTGTTCTGCTGAAGTACTGCCTGAATATGATAATCTGTTCTGTTATAGTCAAATATTATAACATATTCTTTTCGCTTTACAATCTGTCCAGTGTATGAAAATAAACGGATTTTTCGTCAATCTGTGCGCCCTGTATCACATATTAATAAAAAAATTTCTGGTTTTCTGAAGTTTTTATTCTTTTTGTTCCGTTATAATATAATGAACGGGAGAAAAAATGCCGGGAAGCTTCATTGCCGCTCATTATCCAGGCAGCATCAGGAAGGGGGATGATCGTATTTCGCAGGAAGAATATTTGAAATATCTGCTGGAGCAGTATCAGAATCTGATCTACTCCATCTGTCTGAAATCCGTAGGAAACCCTTTTGATGCAGAAGATCTGACCCAGGAAGTGTTTCTGTCTGCTTACAAAAACCTTTCCCGTTTCGACGGCACCTATGAAAAAGCATGGCTGAGCAAAATCGCTGTACGCAAGTGTCTGGATTTTCTGAAGGCAGCCGGGCGGCGCAGTATTCCCACAGAAGATACTTATTTTTCTCAGATACCGGACACATCCTCTACTCCGGAGGCCCTATATCTGAAAACAGATTCTGACCGACAGGTATACACCCTGTGCCAGCAGCTCAAAAGCCCCTATAAAGAAGTTGCTGTTTCGCATTTCTGTAAACAGCTTACTGTTACAGAAATCGCCCGGCAGACTCAGAAAAATCCAAAAACCATCCAGACACAGCTTTACAGGGCAAGGGCAATGCTGAAAAAGCTCCTGGTTCCGCCGGGAAATGCCAATGAAAGGAGAGTCTGATATGCATGTTAGGGAAAAATCTCTGAATAAGATTACAGACAGCGATACAGTAAGCACGGAAGAAATGATTGCGTTTCTGGAGCATCTTGATCAGTGTGATTTCTGTCTGGATCAGATGATTGAAGAAGAAATCCGAAATACCGATCAGCCGGCTCCGGACTATCTGGCAGAACAGATTCTGAACCGTGCAGCCGCGCCGGATGTTCAGGCGGCAAAGGCTGTACGCACAACATCCAGAAAAATGCAGCTTTTTTATTATGGACTTCGCACTGCAACAGGCGTGATCGCTGCTCTTTTTCTTCTTTTTGTTATTCAGCAGGCGGATCTCAGCACTTTTTCCGGAGTTTCTATGCCGGAATCCGGCAAATCTGCCATCCGCACAGAAGTCAGAGCTCACCCGGAAACACTTTCACGGCTGTCACAGAATATTTCTGCAGAGCTTTCACGCAGCTCTGATAAACTGACTGGTTATATACGAAATTTTTCAAATAAAATCTTAAATGGAGGCGATTTAAAATGACAAAACAAAAAAAAGGACTTTTGCTTTTTCTCTGCTCACTGGTTCCGGGAGCCGGAGAAATGTACATGGGCTTTTTTAAACAGGGGATCAGCATTATGCTTATATTCTGGGGAACTTTCGGACTGGCAACCTTATCTTCACTTAGTTTTATTGTCATGTTTCTTCCCATTATGTGGTGTTACAGTTTCTTCCATGTACACAACCTGAAATCCATGTCTGAGGATGATTTTTATGCGGTGGAAGACAGCTATCTTCTCCATCTTGACCAGTTTATTGGAAATGCAGACCATTTTGTAAAAAAATACCGCAAACTGATTGCTGTTTTCCTGATCATCTTCGGTGTTTCTATTTTATGGGATAATCTCAGAGGACTGATCATGTGGCTGCTTCCGGATACTGTGGCAAATGTCCTGATCAATCTGTTTTATAATGTTCCGTCAATTATCATTGCCATTGCTATTATTGCTGTTGGCATCCACATGCTTAATACAAAGAAGCAGGAGCTTGACAGCGAAGAGACTTCAGAAAAACCCCGGAAGGAAGAACACTACTGGGAGCCTTATCGTCCTTATCAGCAGTCCCAGGAGGAAACAGCTGAAGCTTCAGCCACTGAAACACAAACGCCGGAATCCTCAGAATCGACAGTTGTTTCTGAGAAATCTTCTACTGATACATCCAGCGCTCAGACAGTTACTGAGTCCGCAGAGTCTGCTCCGGCTTCTGAGGAAGCTTCTGCCGGAACAGAAAAGACAAACTGACCCCTGAATGTCTTCACAATCCAGATCAGCTATAACTGCTGAAAACAAATTCAAAAAATATCAAAAGCAAAGTAAATTTTACCCTGCCAAAAACGGAAGCCGTCCTTTGATAAATCATCAGGACAGCTTCCGTTCTTATTATAAATATTTCTTCTGTTTACAGGTATTTCTTCTATATAATATATTACAGATTTTTCGTTACGCGAAGCCTTGTCATTGCCCGTGCCAGAGCCAGCTGATTCATGTGGTATTCCTGAATGCTCTGCTTCTGACGGAGCTGTTCCTCAGCATGTTCCTTTGCCTCCTGTGCTCTGCGAATATCAATTTCTTCCGGTCTTTCCACAGAAAGGCAAAACAGCTTTGCACGGTTATTGATCATTTCCACAAAACCACTGCTGACTGCTGCAACCACCTTGTTTCCGTCAGCATCTTCATACCGAAGCTCACCGGGAACAATTGCTACAATCACATTTGCATGATGAGCCAGAAAAGCCTTTTCTCCATCCTCTACAGGAACAACCAGAGATCTGGCGCGTCCGGCATAAGCCAGCTTATTGCTGGCATAGATTTCCAGGCCAAATGTACTTTCCATGAACTTCACTCCTTACTGTTCAAGGGTTTTTGCTTTTTCAATAACCTCGTCAATAGTTCCCACATTAAAGAATGCATTTTCAGGATATTCATCCATCTCTCCGTTTACAATGGCCTTAAATCCACGGATGGTTTCTTTCAGCGGAACGTATCTTCCGGGGATTCCGGTAAAGTTTTCCGCTACATGGAAGGGCTGGGATAAAAATCTCTGTATCTTTCTTGCACGATGTACTGTATTTTTGTCTTCATCAGACAGCTCTTCCATACCAAGAATTGCAATAATATCCTGCAGTTCCTTATATTTCTGAAGAATTTCCTGAACACGGCGGGCAACCTCATAATGTTCCTCTCCTACCACGTCTGCTTCCAGAATACGGGAAGAGGATTCCAGAGGATCCACTGCCGGATAAATACCCTGCTCAACAATTTTTCTGGATAATACGGTTGTTGCATCCAGATGGGCAAAGGTTGTTGCCGGAGCCGGGTCTGTCAGGTCATCCGCCGGGACATATACAGCCTGAACAGATGTAACAGAACCTGCTTTTGTAGAAGCAATGCGCTCCTGAAGCTCTCCCATTTCTGTAGACAGTGTAGGCTGATATCCAACTGCGGACGGCATACGTCCCAGAAGCGCAGACACCTCAGAACCAGCCTGTACAAAACGGAAAATATTATCAATAAACAAAAGTACGTCTCTGTGTTCTGTATCACGGAAATACTCTGCCATAGTAAGACCTGTTTCCGCAACACGCATACGGGATCCCGGCGGCTCGTTCATCTGTCCGAACACCAGGGCAGTTTTTTCAAGAACTCCTGATTCTTTCATCTCACTCCACAGGTCATTTCCCTCACGGGAACGCTCGCCTACACCGGTAAAAATAGAATAACCGCCATGCTCAGTTGCAATATTCTGGATCAGCTCCTGGATCAGCACGGTTTTACCTACTCCGGCGCCTCCGAACAGACCAATCTTTCCGCCTTTTGCATAAGGTGCAAGAAGGTCAATTACCTTAATTCCTGTTTCCAGGATCTCAACTGCCGGGCTCTGATCCTCAAAACTTGGCGGATCTCTGTGGATGACCCAATGTTCCTTATCCTCCAGAGATTCACCGCCGTCCACAGTTTCTCCAAGAACATTAAAAAGTCTTCCCAGGGTGCAGTCTCCTACCGGAACCTTGATTCCGCTTCCTGTGGCAATTACTTCTCTGTCTCTCTGAAGTCCCTCACTGGCACTTAACATAATGCAGCGCACTACGCGGTTTCCCAGATGCTGTGAGACTTCCATAATACATTTTTTTCCGTTGTTTTCCACTTCCAGGGCCTCCCGGATATCCGGAAGCTCCCCCTGCTCAAAAACAACATCCACAACAGGTCCCATAACCTGTACAATTTTACCTTTATTCATCCTTGTCACTTCCTTCTCTGGGCTTTTGCGCCGCTGATAACCTCTGTGATTTCCTGTGTAATGGCCGCCTGCCGTGCACGATTAAACTGAATGGAAAGATCCTGCAGCATCTTTTTTGCGCTGTCTGTGGAAGACTGCATTGCAGTCATTCGCGCATTATTTTCACTGGCATAGGCTTCTACCAGACATCCGTAAATAACACCTGTCAGATAATTGGGAATCATTGTATCCAGAACCACATCTGCAGAAGGAAACATTTCAATCTCCTCCTGTGGAGCTCCCGCCGGAATCTGAGCCGGTGAAAAACTTGCTTTTTTCAGCGGAAGAAGCTGCATATCCACAGGTTCCATCACTGCCGCATTTTGCATCTGAGTATAAATAATATGTACCTCATCCAGCTCACGGTCAAGAAAAGCTCTTACAATTTCCTCACTGATCAGTCTTGCTCTATGCATAGTTGGCTTCTGCACAGTATAACGAAAGCTTCCGTCTACATCTGCACTTTTCTTTTCATAATACTGACGGCCTACCATTCCAAGTACATACAGCTTGTGATAACCCGGAGTTTTTTCCATAAACTCATCTGTCAGCTTTGTAATATTGTGGTTATAGGCTCCTGCCATTCCTTTATCTCCGGTTACTACAATAATTCCGGTTTTACGCTCCTGCTGAGGTACAAGATGACGAACACTGAAAAAAGGATGCTGGATATCCGGAATATGACGCAGAATTCTGGCAATAGCAGCCTGCATATTATAAAAATATGGCTCTGTATCCTCCAGTACCTTTTTGGCTTTCTTCATTTTTGAAGAGGAAATCATGTACATGGCATTGGTGATCTTCATGGTATCCTGGACGCTTTTTATTCTGCTCTGTATTTCTCTTGCGTTTGCCATAGGTTCCTCCTGCTCTTAATTATTCTGCAGCTGAACGGCTTCTGAATTCCTCTGCAATCTGAAGGATCTTTTCTCCCAGTTCATCAGAAAGCTGTTTTGACTCATTGATCTCTCTTCCCACTTCCGGATAAACATTGTCAAAGTATTCCAGCAGCTCCTTCTGATACTGCTTGATCTTTTTTGTCTCCACATGCACAAAGGCTTTATGCGTAGCTGCCCACAGGGTGATTACCTGCTCATGGAGTTTCAGCGGGCTGCAAAGAGGCTGTTTCAGAAGTTCCATCAGACAGCTTCCATAAGTAAGCTGCGCCTTTGTGGCCTCATCCAGATCTGAACTGAACTGAGTAAATACTTCCATTTCTCTGTACTGAGCCAGATCAATACGAATACTTCCTGATGCCTTTTTCATAGCTTTGGTCTGAGCGGCACCGCCTACACGGGATACAGAAAGACCTACATTGACTGCCGGGCGCATGCCTGCAAAAAACAGGTCGCTTTCCAGGAAGATCTGCCCGTCTGTAATAGAGATTACATTGGTTGGTATATATGCAGATACATCTCCTGCCTGTGTCTCAATGATCGGAAGCGCTGTAATGGAGCCGCCTCCTGATTTTTCATTCAGACGGCTGGATCTTTCCAGAAGTCTGGAATGAAGATAAAATACATCTCCCGGATAAGCCTCACGGCCCGGAGAACGTTCCAGAAGAAGGGACAGAGCACGATAAGCAACCGCGTGCTTGGAAAGATCATCATAAACGATCAGAACATCTTTCCCCTGATACATAAAGAACTCTGCCAGGGCTGTTCCTGCATAGGGAACAATATACTGAAGAGGCGCACAGTCACTTGCTGTAGAGGAAAATACAGTTGTATATTCCATTGCCCCGTGTTTTTCAAGAGTGGAAACAACCTTTGCAACAGTAGAAGCCTTCTGTCCCACTGCCACATAAATACAGATCACATCTTTTCCTTTCTGGTTCAGGATTGTATCAATAGCCAGAGAGGTTTTTCCTGTCTGTCTGTCGCCAATGATCAGCTCACGCTGTCCGCGTCCGATAGGAAACATGGAATCAATAGAAAGGATTCCTGTTTCAAGAGGAACTGTTACGGATTTACGGTCAATGATTCCCGGCGCAGGATATTCAACAGGACGATACTCTTCCTCTTTGATCTCTCCCTTTCCATCTACCGGAGCGCCAAGAGCATTGACAATCCTTCCGATAAATCCGTTTCCAACAGGAATGCCTGCCTGTCTGCCGGTTCTGGATACCTTTGATCCTTCACGGATTCCGGAATCACTGCCAAACAGAATGCATCCCATACTGTTTGTGCGGATGTCCTGAACCATTCCTTTCAGACCATTTTCAAAAACCACAACCTCGCCGTACATGGCATGATCTATACCATATACTGTGGCGATTCCGTCACCTACGGAAATAACAGTACCGACCTCCTGGTTTTTGCTGATCTCATCATAATTCTCTATTTCTTCTTTCAGAATTGAAATAATCTCATCTGGATTAATTGTACTCAAACTGTTCACCTCCGGGTCAGTTTCTGTTCCAGTCTGCGGCAGCGTCCCCGCAGACTCCAGTCATATTCTTTACCGCCTGCCTGGAGTATAAATCCACCGATCAGGCTTTTGTCCTCAATTATCCGAATCTCTACCTTCTGTACCTGAAATTCTCTGCACAGAAAATTCCGGATCCCTTCCAGCTGTTCATCTCCGGGCGGTGTCACACAGATCAGAACTGCCTGCAGGACACCTGCATCTTTTCTGCAGAGTTCCTGATATTCATTAAATATTTCATCAAAAAGATCTGTTTTATGATATCTGCAGGCAACCTTCACAAAACTTCTCATATCCTGAGGAACAGTTCTGTCTATGATCCGGCTTTTTGCCTCAAACGATACCAGCGGATTTCCCAGGCACTGTGTAAGCTCCGGGTTCTCCTGAAAAAGATTTTCTGTTTCCTGAACAGTTGTTATGGAAACAGGCATCCCATACAGAACTTTTGCATAATTAACAGCTGCCGTTGTCATTGGGATCACCTGCTTTTTCTATAAATTGGTCATACATGGAAAGATCCTGTTCCTCGCCGGCCTGGCTGCCTACAATTCTGGCTGCAGCTTCCATTGCCAGCTTCCCGATCTCGCCCTGCATCTGTCTCATGGCATACTCACGCTCAGCCGCAATATCTGCCTGGGCTTTGGCAAACAACTGATCCGCCTGAACCCTGGCTTCCTCCGCAGTGCGTTCTGCCTGAGTTTTTGCTTCCAGTTTCGCCTGTTCCACAATCTGATATGATTCTTCTTTTGCTGATTTCAGAGCATTCTCATATTGTTTCTGCAGCTGATTTGCTCTGTCCTCTGTCTTTTTTGCCTCCTCAAACTGCTGTTCTATCATTTCTTTTCTCTGATCCATGATCCGGATCACGGGTCCGAACAGAAACTTTTTCATAAGGATGTAAAGAACAAGCAGATTGATGATCGTAAAGACAAGATTCAGATTAATTTGAATCATCGTCTGTACCTGCCTTTCTGTTTTTGTAACAATTTATCAGCCAAGCATAACAACGATCAAAAGACCTACTACGAAACCAAAAATAGCAGTACCTTCGGCAAGGGCGCATCCAAGAAGAAGGTTTTTGCTGATCTTGCTCTCTGCCTCAGGCTGTCTTGCAATTGCCTCAACTGCCTTAGATGTTGCCAGACCAATACCAATACCTGCTCCAATACCTGTTAAAGCTGCAATACCTGCTCCGATAGCGATTAAACTTGTCATGATTTTTTCCTCCTGAGTTTTCATTAGAATTGTTAAATAAATGTGACTGTGCTGCCTGTGCAGCGATTATTCCATTGTTTCTTTCATGAACATGGATGTTAAAAAGACAAAAATATATGCCTGTATAAAACCGTCAAAGAAATCAAAATACAGGCTGAATGGAATTGGCAGAATTGCCGGGCATACAAACTCGACAAGCGCCATTACTACAAACCCTCCGAGAATATTACCAAAAAGTCGGAAACAGAGGGCAGTGGGACGAATGAGGACCTCCATAATATTCATCGGGAGCATAACCGGTATCGGATCCAGAAAGCTCTTAAAAAATCCTTTCAGACCCTTTTTATGGATGCCGCAGTATTCAATGAGAAACATACTCATAACTGCAAGTGCCAGCGTAACATTCAAGTCCTTTGTAGGCGGCTTTACACCAAAGATACCTGACACATTGGAAACTCCCAGATAAATAATTACTGTCATCATGTACGGGATATACCGATCTCCGTCCTCTCCCAGGATTCCCCGGAAAAAGTTTCTCAGAGCGCCGATTCCCGATTCCAGAAGAAGCTGTTTTTTTCCAGGATTTTCAACTTTCAGATTCCTTACCAGAATCAGCGACAATACTACCAGCACTGCCATGATCATCCAGGTAACTACAACTGATTCAAATACCGGTATTCCTTTTCCAATCGGAATGGTAAAAACCGTCTCACAGTTCAGCTCTTCTTTTAACACATCTGTTAAACTGTTCGTTTCACTCCCTCCTTTTCTTTCAGTCTGAGATTTGGTCAGACCGCTTTTTTTCGATTCCTTTATTTTACTCTTCACTCTCTGAAAGTCAATATTTTTCTCTACTATTTTGTACAAAAAAATGGATGATTTTTTATGCAAATCATCCAATTTTATTTTGACTATCTATATTTTCAGCGACACCTCTTCGTAGGACAAAATACTCTCCGAACCGTCTGTTTCCAATACTTTCAACCTTCCATCCCGGCATATTTGAAGGGCTTTTACAATCCGTTGCCCTGAATTGTCCATAATACGGATTCTGCGCCCCACGACCATACTTCTGTCTATATATTCCCCGGGAATACAGAGCTTCTGTGTCTCTTTCAGAAGATGATCGATCACTGCTGCCGCCAGTTGATTTCTGTTTATTCCGGCAGCTTCTTCCCGGCTTTTATAAAGAGCGCCGGCAATCCCGTCCAGTTCTGCCGGATACCCTTCCTCCGGTTCATAAATATTCAGCCCGATTCCTACAACCGCAAACTCAATGTCCCCACTTTCAAAATCCGTAACTGCCTCTGTAAGAATCCCGCATACCTTTTTATTGCGATAATAAAGGTCATTTACCCACTTGATGTCAAGTTCTTTGCCTGTCAGTTCTTTTACTGCTTTATAAACAGCCACTGCCGCCTCTGCTGTCAGAACAAGACTTTCCTGAAGGCTTCCCTCCGGTTCCAGAATCACACTGAGATACAGCCCCGCGTCATACGGTGAATAAAACTCCCGTCCCCTCCTGCCTCTTCCAGCCGTCTGCCTGTAAGCAAGCACTGCGCTTCCATGACCTGCCTTCCCGGTTATCGCCGCCTGTTTGGCAATTCTGTTGGTAGATTCTGTCTCCGGATAAACTTTCAAAAAAACATCCGGCTTTGTCAAAAAAGGCCGGATACCCTCTTCTGCCATTTTATTGCTGTCTACGGACAACATATATCCTTTATTGGGGCCTGCTGCAATTTCATAGCCTTCCTCACGAAGAGTCTTTACTGCTTTCCACACTGCAGCTCTTGTACACTGAAGCTCCTCCGCGATTCTTTCTCCAGATATAACTGTACCCTTATTTTTTTCCAGAAACTCCAGAAGCCTGGATTTTACTGTTATTTTTGTCCTCATTTCTTCCCTCATTATTTCTCAGCGCCTGTTTTAAAAAGGTTGTGTATTCTTTCCTGATCTTTTCAGGACCAATGATCCTTACTCCTTCTCCAAGACCTGCAAGCCAGCCAAAAAACTGCTTGCCCACACAGACATGAGCCTGAAAAAGAAAATGCTCTTCATCTGACTTTCTTATGGTAACCTCTGTACCAAACCGATCCAGAACTGTTCCGATCAGATGATTGTCAAATTCTGCTTTCAGCAGAACGTCTCTGCCGCCTGACATTCCAAACGCATCCATGGAAAATTTACCAAGCTCAAGATCCCGGAAAATCGCAGCTCCGTTTCTTTTTTCCTTTTCCAGCTGCATATCTTTCATTTTATCTGCCTGATAATGCTTGACAACTCCGCTGTTCTCATCCAGGCCAAGAAGATAATAGCTGTCATCTCTCCAGAAGAGCTTCCACGGGCTTATCTTGCAGAAAGCTCCGTTTTTCTTCTGTCTGAGCTTTTTTTCAGACGTCCATTCATAATAAGAAAAGCTGATCTGCCTGTCTGCAGCAATGGCATTGCAGATCAGCTCAACATTTGTATATACTTCTCCATTTTCCGTTCTGTTCCCGCATTCTGTCAATGCCTGTTTCTGCATCTTCTTCGCCTGATGAATACTGGTCAGCCCTTCCAGTTTACGGATAAGCTTCTGTGCATGTCTGGCCGGAATACAGTGAGAAGACTGAACCATGTCTGTGAGAAATTTTAATTCCGCAAATTCAAAATTCCTCTCTTCCAGATAATATCCTGACACCTTTCCTCTTCGATTCAGAATATTAAGCCCAAACAGCCTCAAAGCCTCAATATCATCATAAATTGTCTTTCTCTCTGCATTAATGCCATAAGCCTGAAGATTGGCAATGATATCTCTGACCTGCATGGGATGATCCCTGTCGGATTTCTCTTCAAGAACCTTTTTTACATACAGGATCTTCAGCTTCTGATTAAATGATCTGGGCATAAACACACTCCTACCTGTCTGTCAGTCCCGCTACAACTCCAAAATATACTACCACAAATGCAAGAATCAATGCAATCCGGTCCACAGAATGAAAATCCACATGGAGAAACATCGCTCCAAGAATTATAATCTCCAAAGTCAGCACAATTCCCCAGAGCAAAGCCTTTCCTCCGGAAAGCTTTTCCTTTCCCTGTTTCCCGCGTCCTCTGCCGTATGAATCATATTTATCCGGCACAAATGCAGCCATTTCTCTGCCTGTTCTCTGCCCACTCTGCATCTTCAGTTCCTCCCTGTACAAACATATTTTCTGAACACTTCTTTTTGATAAAAAGGATTATATCACAAGCTATGTCCAATAAAACGGGATGAACTTATTTTTTTCGAATCTTTGTTCGTGAATATCTGTTTCTACTTATAAAATCTGGGTCTGTTTGCAGTTTTCCACACCTTCTACGGTTCAATAACTATTTTTTCCACCTGATATTTCCCCGCATCCACATGCATAACAGCCATGGTGATCTCCTGATCAAATCTGCGTCGTCCGCAGCTTCCCGGATTAATCCACAAACGGTCATCAATTATTTTTTCAAAGTATTTATGGGTATGTCCGAATACAACAACCTGAGCGCTTCCAAGCTCCCATGCCACATCTTTTTTATTATGTGTCATAAAAAACTCCACATCCTCAATGTTAAAACGGAGAGTCTTTGCCAGTCCCTCTGCCCAGTCCTTGTCATTGTTTCCCCGCACCACATAAACAGATGCCAGAGGACGGAGCTGATCAAGGATCTCCGGCTTATTAATGTCTCCCCCGTGTAAAATACAGTCACAGGTTTTGAGAATTTCCAGAACCTCAGGACGCAGCAGCCCGTGAGTATCTGATATGATTCCTATTTTTTTCGCCATATTTATCCTCCGTTTCCTTGGTAAATTTCCTTTATAAATTTTCCCTGGAAATTCTTTGGTAAGCTTCCTCAGGGAATTTCAACTAAAAGCAGGAAATTTGTACACTTTTTCAGAGTTTCTGTTTTATAGTTAATAGATTGTTATCCGGTTATGAGCAATCTCCGGATCTGTAAAAATGAACCATACATGAGTAAATACCGGTTTTGCTTTTATACAGGAGAATTGGAAATATACACATGCAAAAGAATTTTTTTGTTGTCGTAACAGCCTTCCTATTCTGGTTTATTATATAAAATTTCTAACAGTTTATCCGCAAATTTTCTGTGTCCTTCCTGGGAAAAATGAACGCCGTCATATGCCACAGGAATTTCCCAGTCTCCTGTCCCTGTAAAATCCATATGCAGCTCCTCAGCTACTTTACTGTATACCTTATCCAGCTTTTCCGCCTCCCGGCAGATTCGTTCCTCATCTACCCAGGCTCCCCGCTTTACAGGAGGAGGGGCAATCAGCCGGACTTTCATTTCCCGGTTATTAACTTCCAGTTGCTGAACCAGTACCTGAAGAAATTTTTTCATACGATTCCCTGTATCTTCTGCGGTAAATCCCTTCTCTGTCAAAAGATCGTTTGTCCCCAGCATGATCCATATTCTTACAGTCCCTTTGATTTTACACCAATCTCTAAGCTGTTCACAGAAAAAGTGAATCTGAGAAGAATTATAAGGGATACAGCGTCCGTTTACTCCATGATTCTTTATGAGCCACCCGGATTTCTCCTGAAGAATACCTGTCCAGCGGATATTTTCAGGATACCGTCCCCCTGTCAGCGACTGCGGATCATATCCGTAAGTATTAGAGTCCCCATAACATATGATTGTTCCCTTCATTTTTCTCTGTTCCTTTCGCTTCACCTTCATACACAATAGCATAAAAATAATTTCTGCTTCCAGAACTTTTTTTATGGCAAATCTCACAGCTGAGCATCCTACAGCCAATAACTGAAACGACATTTTTATAGTTATGCTTTGCTGTTCTGGCTTCGCATCCATGGTTTTACATCCATTATATTTATAAGGTTCCCTTATTCAAAATTTAATTTTTACCTGTTTACAGATACAATGACCAAAAATCCCACAATAACTTCTGCAACCAAAATCGCCGGCACACCCACAAAGAATTTTGCTTTTCTTGTTTTATGATGAAACACCTTCATTCCCAACAACGCTCCGATGCTGCCGCCCAGAACAGCCAGTCCCAGAAGCGCTTTCTCTGAAATCCTCCACTGATTCCGCACAGCTCTCTTTTTATCGTTTCCATAGGCACAAAAAGCTATAATATTTATAAAAATCAGATACAAAGCCAAATATCTGTACATCAATTCTTTATCCTTTCAAAAAACCAAATACATGTCCCCAATATGTTTCCAAAATTTCGTCCTGCGCATTAAAAATCTCATGCTTTGTTCCTGCCATCCTGATCAGAGTACAGGAGGTTTTCCCACAATTATTAATCTTTTCCGCAAAAATATCCTGCGCTTTTAATGAAACCAGGCTGTCCGTTTCTGCCTGAAACAAAAGTATTGGCGCAGCAATGTCCTTCCATGCGCTTCTCTGAAGATACCAGTTCATTTTTGCCGCATTATACAGCCACCCATAAGATGGCGAAAACGTCCGGCACTCAATATGATTCCTGCGGATCTCTTTATAACGTTCAAACCGCGGACGTGAAAGACCGGAACTTGTCTCAAACTGTTCCGTTCCGTCATATGGCTTCTGGCCTGCTACATACTTCATTTCTCTCCCTGTTCTGCAGGCTGCCCGGGAAATTCTGATTGCAGCAGGATAAGGGACATTTCCCGTCAGAGGACGGATCATCGGAGAAGACAAAATTACTTTTTTGTACATATAAGGCTCTCTTGCCGCAGCAATTGCCGCTACTGCCCCTCCCATAGAATGAGCGAATAAATACAGCGGCATCCCGGGATGCGCCTTTCTTATCAGCCTTGAAACTCTCAGAAAATCCCGGCTGTATCTGTTCCAGCGATCCAAATGAACAAGCGACGGATCATCGGTGAGACGATAACTCAGTCCGTGCCCGCAATGCTCAGGAAAATAAACATGATAATGCTCCTGCAAAAAATAATAGATCAGCTCAGGATACTTCTGCGCAGATTCCGAAAATCCATGACTGATGACCACAACACCTCTGGCCTTATCTGCCAGATATCTTAACACATGAACTCTCCCCCTGTTTTCCGGCGCACATGGAATCCATGCCTCACTTACCCTACGTTCCAAATACGGTAAAACCTCATTTTGCATTTTCAAAACATATTCATTTTCATGAATAATTTTTCTATATCTGTCATCCCTCTGCATAGCGGTAATCTCCTCTCTGCTTCTTTCGTATAAGTAAAATTACAAAATTCTGGAAACCTTTCAAAAAACATTCATATACTTTTCCCTTTTTAATATGACATAAATCCTGGAGCACTTATTTTAGGATGGATTGCTGCATACATATGAACATGATCTCTGCATACTCATCTACTTGTCAGCGTTACCAGCTTCACCTAGCATAATTTTTTATTATTTATACCATATCTTTTTCCGTTTCTCCATACATTATATTTCCTCTGTATTTTTACATAAAACCCTATAAATGAACAAATGCAGAATTTTACACATTAGAATCCATAATATGTTGTCATGAAGAAACCTTAAGCTCTATATGGAATCTCACAAAAACAAAGTAACGAAAATTTTGTGTACTTTTTCAAATTTATTCATTCATAGTAAAGGCAATAAGGACAGTACACTTCCAACGTGTGTGTATTATACTTTGATTATCCATTTGGATACCTCCTGAGCTCTGATATAGCCTGCGAAACCAGAAACCAGTATAACATAGAAATTTTTGTACTCTGGGTAATACCACAACTTTTCCGGTTTTCTCCTCTCAGACAGAGGCTTAGCAGACTTTTCATTCATAGCCAAAGAATTTCATAAGTCCCTGTTCACAGTAAATTCCAGCGACCTGAACTCTGTATGATTATAAAAGTTGTCCCATCTTTTTCAACTCATTTCTTCTTTTCTGATAGTCTGGCAGCTCCTGCTCTACAATAGCCCAAAATCTGGCTGAATGATTCATTTCCTTCCTGTGCGCAAGCTCATGAACCACCACATAATCCAAAAGCTCCTGAGGCATCAGAACCAGCTTCCAGTTAAAATTCAAATTCCCCTTCTGACTGCAGCTTCCCCATCTTGTCTTCTGCTCCCGAACTGTAATTCTGCCATAATCTATGCCCATTCTCTCAGCAAAAAACGCTGTCCTCTCCGGAAAAATCTTCAATGCCTTCTGAATCCCGTCTGCCCTCTCCTGTTCCGTGATCACATGCCTTTTACCGCTTAATTCCTGAATCCTGTCTTTCTGCTTTTCTATCCAGTCCAGATGCTCCCTGACAAAACGATCAATTTTATCTTCTGACAGCCTCAGAGGCGCCCGCACAACCACTGTTCCGTCTCCCTTCACCTGAAGAGCAAGGCTTTTTCTTTTGGAACGAATCAATTCATATTCTTGAGAATTCTCTTTCATTTTTGTATATTTATTCATCATTTTTCCATCTCATAAGCATTTCTACTTCTCCCGTAGCCTCATCTTCTGCCTCAGAACTGATCTCAAATCCATTGCGCAAATAAAATCTGGCCGCTGCCTGATTCTTTTTATATACAGACAGACTCAGTTCCTTTTTCACAGATTTTGCATAATCCAGAAGCTCCCCTCCAATACCACAGGAATGAAACTTTTCATCCACAAAAATACCGGCAATATAGTTCTCCCTCATTCCAATAAATCCCCTGATATCGTCATCCTTCTCATACACATATACTTCCGCCTCCGGAAGCATGGAACGCACCTGCTGCCAGTTGCTCCGCCAGTATTCCTCCGAGATAAAATCATGAGCCTGTATATTAGAAAAAAGCCATATATCCATGACTTTATCAAGATCTGTTGACTTCATTTTTCGTATCATACGCCTGCCTCCGGTGGGTGATTTCAACAATGGAAATGCATAGAAAGCGGATAGAAATGAGGTTATCCAAATCCTCTGAATATTCTCATGAGACACTCCCACAGGGATGCCTGTACCAGACTTCTCATACACTTTCACTTCCGTAAAACTTAGTTGAATCTATTCATATTTTATCAATAAATATGCTTACTCTGTGTTCTATTCTGATTATATAATTTCCTTTTTCTTGCAATTGAATCTTACGGTGTGGAGCCGCCAGTCCGGTGTGACAAGCCCCATAATAATCAGTATTGAGCAATCACTATGAATCAATTATAGCAAAGAACAACAAAAAAACAATGAATTACTAACTTTAATTTACACTAAAAAAATTCCAATATCCGGTTTAAAAATACAGTTATTAGAAAAACAACAGGCAATCACATAGACTGCCTGTCGTTTAAAATACTTCGTATCACTTTTTATTATTAAAACTCGTCTCACAGGAGATTAATTACAGTGATCTTAATATCATTTTCGCTACTTTTCATTGCTGTATTCGCCATATTTTCTGTCAAGATTTTGACTGGTATAAAAATTGTACTCAAATTGAACTCACGCCAACTTAACAAAAATTATTCTTTGATCAGCGGCATATTGATCAATTCCTGCAATTTTTTCTGCAATACTGCTTTATCCGGCAACTGCAGTTTATATTCTGCTACCATCATCGGAGACAGGTTTCTGCTCATCGCATGCTCCACTACTTCATCATCCTTAGAAGCACAAGGAATCATTCCCACACTTGGATTTTTATTCTCTTTCTTCTGACAATCTAATGCCTCCAGATAGAAATCCATTTTAGAGATATATTCCGGTTTGAATTTACCAATTTTCAATTCAAAAGCAGCCAGACACTTGAGTCCTCTATGGAAAAATAACAAATCAATTCGGAAATCTTCGCCACCGACCTGTACTCGATATTCTTCATCAATGAATGTAAAATCTTTGCCTACTTCCAGAATGAACTCTTTCATATTCTGAATCAGACCTTTTCGTAGATAAGACTCCTTGAAATTCTTTGGCAGATCAAGAAATTCAATAACATAAGAGTCCAAAAACGGATTCTCTTTCAATCCCTTTATTGGCTCCGGCAGGAGTTTTTCTTTGGATAGCATATATCTTTCGTAATAACCACTATTAATCTGTCTATCCAGCTCTCGGGCTGAATATGATTCCTTTATGCAAAGGGTTATATAAAAATGTCTCTTTTCTGCAGTTTTTGCTTTGGACATAATAGCAAGATGGTTACTCCAACTAATTTGTGTCAACAGTGTTGTCACAAATTCATCATTGTAGTAAGTCTCATAAAATTTTTTCATTCTATATAGACCACGCCTATTGAATCCTTTTATACCTGGAAATGCTTCCTGAATTTCTTTAGCAACAGAATCTATATAAGCATCTCCAAACACCGCATTTTCAGCCTCTTTACTTAAATATTCACCCACATTCCAATACATTCGAATAAGTTCTTCATTTACTTTTTTCAATGCATTGTTTCTCGAATCCTCTATTATTTTGATGAGATTCCCTGCAGTACTAATTTCATTTTTCATCCAATATTTTCCTTTCATTTAACACACATGTTCAAGATAATAATGATTCTCATTTGTGTCAGCACTGTTGACACAAATTGTTTTGGATGTCCACCCTTTCTTAATATGCAATAAATTGAGAAAAATACTTTTTGTTTCCACCTTGTTTCTCAACACTCATTATATCCTTGATTATTTAGACTTTTCTGATTTTTCAATTCTACAACCTGAAATTTATAAATATCCTCTGTTTTTTGCCTCTTCAATTAATTTTGGTTGAATTAGAGGATATGTCCAATTTTCTACTAAATTATCCGTAATTAATATTTTCTCTATCTCACTATGTATTTCTTCAAAAGAAAATACATCTGCAAAGAAAAGCATACCAAATGTTTCATCGTCAATGCTTTCGCTTACTCTTGTTTTTCCCTTGACAGAATATACACAAATCGGTTTGATAGTAAAGTCTGTCGCACCCGTTTCCTCCATCAATTCTCGCTTAGCAGTAGATAAAATATCTTCACCACTTTCCCTGTGCCCTCCTGGGACTTCATAAGTATCTCTTTCTCTATGTTTACAAAATATCCATTTACCATTTGTTTTGGAGATAATAACTGCAAATTTCAATAATTTATCATCTATGCTATCGTAAAACTTTACTTCTACCATTTATAAACACCTCTCCAAATTATTTCTCTTCTTCTCATTTTATCGCACTCAGATTCCAAACACCATTCCTGTCTTCGCTAAAAGGACAGATTCATCCAGAAAATCAGAGATGCTGAAGAACATGTGGCAAAACTCGCCATCCAGCAGTTTGGCAGTATTGAGAAATATGCTGAAGAAATGAAGCATAAATCTGAAGCATTTCTCCTAAATTATGGAAAAATGGCAGTCACAGATATCGGAAGAAATGCAGAGAGAAGATAAATTTCTTAAGTTGGTTTCCCATAAAGGAGACAATGTGTCCTCCAAGGCTGTCCAACAGCTTGTAAGAGAGACTATAACCGGCGCACTGGCAAATTCCCCCAATCTGCTGCCCAACAATGCAGAAACCTACTGTCAAATGATTATCTCAACAAAGTATTTGACACAAAACATGGTGCAGGAAACAGCGAATATATTGTAAAAGCCTTCCCCTATTATTCCGAAAATAACTGCATAAAAAACAATTAGAGCCAAAGGACATAAATCAACCCCAGAAATGCCTATTTTATCAGCATTTCCGGGGTTCTGTCTGCTACGCAAATTCGCAAATAAAATCTTGTTACTATACATTTTCGTATAGAAATTATAGTTCTATCTGATTTTATATGTGTTCCACTGTCCAAAGTCCACAGACCGTACTGAATGGTGTTATCAATTTGTTATCAATCGAAGATTCTCGTAATATCCTGATATCGGTTGACTACTCTATAAATCTCCACATCTTTATCTCCAACCTTGTAGATAATCGCATAATCTTCCCATATCGCATATTTATAATCTGTCCGAAAGCTGACTCGTTTTGAAAGATCTGAGCCTATTCCCGGAAACATCTGAAGATTTTCAAATTTACCGTAAATTTCCTTTATGGTCTTTGTAGCATATTCTTCGTTATCTTCAGCAATATAATCCCGGATATTCTTCAGATCTTTTGCAACAATCGGATTGATCCGCAGTTTTAACATCTTATTCCCCCACAAGTGCTTTTAATTCATCCAAATCCAGCCAGCCTTCTCCGTCTTTCACTGCTTCTTCGGCTTCCTGCAGCTTCATCAGAAGCTTTTTCTCTGCCCGGTCACGCTCATAATCTTCAATATCCATGACAACGAAACGTCCTCTGCCATTCTTGGTCAGATATACTGGTTCTCCTTTGTGACAGTTCTTCAGGACTTCGTTATAATTTCTCAAATCAGATACTGGTAAAATATTTGCCATATTCTTTCAGCTCCTTCCTTTGATTTTAAATTGTTTCTGCTACTTCTATTATACACAAAAAGCTGTAAAATTCAACGTAGATTTTTACAGCTTTTATTTTATCATTTCTATATATTTTTATCGCAATCTATTTCAAATATTGAGAAAAAATCGCCTCCAGTTCTTTATTTCCTTTCAAAAATTCATACTCTTCTTTATTTTCAATTTCTGTAGCTAATGCACAAACAAAATTATTTCCAACGCCTGAAAAAGACTTTCCCTGTACTGTATCCACATATCTGTAATATAAAGGTGATTCCACCATCTTCCATGGCTTCTGTGACTCCATCAGCACTTCTTTTATCAACTGAATACATTTTTCTACATCCTTTCGATACACGGCAATCAATAGATATGGTACTACTTTACCGTAATCCCACAGACCAAATAACGATACCATATGTTCTGTGATTTCGGCAATCTCCTCTGCTTTACAACGATTTCCGGTTTCTTCTTCCATTTCTATCAACTTATACAGATAGTTTTGTATATTCGTAACTGCCTGCATCAGTTTTCCCTCTAAAAAGAACGCTGCAATATCTGTCCCTTCCTGGTGTGCTAGTACATTCGTTTTCATAATTGTGGCATCTATCACAGTATCTGGAATTTTATCCAAAAAGATATTTGCTTCTTTATATTTTTCCATTTGTATATATTTCGCTGCAAGCATAAAAATACTGGAAATCCTTACCTTTTCATTCGGACTTTCAGCAGTTCGTTCCAGCCATTCAACAATCACATTATTGCATTCCAACTTTTTCTCATCATCGACATCGGATAAAGTTAACGCCGCATTTAAAACAGTAGCAATTGAATAAATCAACGAATCACAATGAGGATATTCCTTTATTTTATTTTTTCCCATCTCAAAAGCTTTTATAAAGCTATCCAATGAAACTTCCGAAAGCTCATTCACAAATTGTCCAATCTCTTTTTCTGTCAATTCTTCACGAAATGAAAATAGTTCATTCATATCAATTTTTAATAATCGAGCAATTGCCGGAAGTAATGATATATCTGGATATGTGTTTCCTTTTTCCCATTTATTTACCGCAGGAGTAGAAACGTCCAAATAATCCGCCACCTGTTCTTGTGTTAATCCCGCAGTTTTCCGATAGTTTTTTATCTTCTCACCAATTTGCATTGTTCCTACCTCCTGTTTATATTCTCATTATAGTATTTCTAATATGTGTTTACAATTGAGCCTTCGTTTAATTATAGCTTCGATTTCTTAACTACCGGTTAAAATCTGCGAGAAAAATGCTCTATTTTATAATTCTACAAATCAAAATATCCTTAAATTTAATTAATTCAAGAATACGTGCATCAGTACTCCAATTAAGAAGCAAATCATCGCTGTAACACCCGCACTGATAATAACCTTTAATATATTTTGATAAGGACGTTTTCCCACTTCAACTGCCTTATGAAGTTCATCCAATTTTTTTCCCTCCGTAAATGCAACAATTTCCTTATAGGTTTGTATATCATTTTTCTTTTTTAGTTTTTCAACCTTTAACGCCCAGTACATTGTAATAATAAATAAAATCCCAAACGGAATATACGCATACCTTCCGAGCCACATAAACAAAGGTACTGCCGATATAATCAACACGGCCAAATGAACTGTATAGATGGAACCATAATAATTAAACTTTTTAATTTCTTGCTCGCTAATAATTTCTTTCATTTTCTCTATATCTCCTTTAATTAATTGATCGAGAGATGCATTAAACAATGAACTAAGAAGTAACAAGCTATGAATATCAGGATAACTCTTTTCGTTTTCCCAATTAGAAATTGTCTGTCTTGTTACATATACCTTTTCTGCCAATTCCTCCTGTGATAGATGAAGCTCTGTTCGGTATTTTTTTATCTGTATACTCAGCTCCATATAATTTCCTCCCTTCGCAAGTAATTTGTTCTCTTGATCTAAACCAAGAATAATCATTTTTTCATTATCTGTCTATCAAAGATATTTTACTTAACGGAAAACACAATGTCAAAAGAGTTTTACACTACAAAACTCATACCTTTTCAGCAATTTTTATTTTCATCTTTGTAAAGAGCAGCCTTTCGACTACCCTTTCGACTCACATATATACTCTTCCAATTTTCCACCTCTTTTGTAAGTTCTTTAACCTGCGCAGCCATTGCCGCAACCTTATTTTTATCTGAAGAAACAGCGGTTTGATTTTTTTGTCCCGGTAGGTTGCTGCCCGTTCCAACGTGCCAGCTTCCGGTAACAACATTTTAACTGTTCCATATTCTTTTATTTCCTTACTCACATTATCCATAATCGGCTGTAACTGTTCCCTGCGTTCTTCCAGGCTTTTTAATTGTTTTTCTGCTGTTTCTGCACACTTTTCTGCGGCTTTTTTATCTCTAAGCGCCTGTTCTTTACTTTCCTTCAAAAGCTGTACGTCTTCTCTGAATTCTGCGATTTGTACGGCCAATCCTTCGTTCTCTGCTGAGGTGCCCGCAGTCCAAAAGAAAACTATCTGAATGCACTGGCTGATATTTTTGATGTCTCTCCGCATGCACTGGCCGTCCCGGATATTGACAGCTATGTAGGACTTATGCATACCTTATTTACATTAGAAGACCTTTACAGACTTCATATTGGTGAGATTGACGGAGAACTCTGCCTCCGGTTGGACAAATCCAAAGGAACCACCTACCTTTCTATGTTTGATATGTTCCATGCATGGCAGAAACAAGCTGAAAAGCTAAAATCCGGAGAAATCACTCAGGAAGAATATGACCAGTGGCGGTATAATTATCCAAAAACTACAAATAAAAACCAACGAAAAAAGGCCTTACCAAATTGATTTCACTCAATTCAGTAAGACCTTTTTGTTGGTTTCACACATATTACCTGATAACCACAAGATTCCGGATAAATAATGCCAAAATCTCTCGTGTTATCATTTTGTTATCAAATAGAACTTTATCTGCCCTGAAATGCCCTGTTTATAAGGGATTCCAGAAAATTTTTTGTCCGTTATCACTCCTCATTATCCTGTTTTTTGCAATTTCCGTTATCCACCTCTCTTGCCCCTCGACACTCCATTTATGCCCCGAAAAGCACGAAAAAAAGAGCTTTGAAACTACTATGTGGTTCCAAAACTCTTTCTTTTATAGACTATTTCTTTTTACAAAAAACGGAATAATCGTGAGTGGTGATTAACAATTTTTATTACTCAAACTCGACAACTACTAATCAATTTTGTTTAGAGATTATTTGCTATCGTATTTGCCTTTCTTTTAATTCTTTGATTTGTCCATATTATCCTGCCTGTATAAGCTAATGTTATCATTTTGTTATCGCTGTTGATAACACAGCATAAGTAACTGTGGATAATAGCAATATGTTCCGATACAGATTATAAGCAGCTTTGCTTAGAAAATCAACTATTTGTTTCTGTATCTTCAATAAGATTTTTCTTCAATGCTTCAATCGTATCTTGATTCTTCTTCAAAAGTTCTAATTGTCTGTATGCCTTTTCCCGTAATATTTTTAATCGCTCAATTTTAGGCACTTCCCGTCTTATCAGATCAGCGTTTGTATCCTCCAGATTGATAAGCACAACCAATTCTTCCGCAGAAGCAAAATCTCTGATATTGGAATTCTTCCCCTTTATTCCTTTTTCGCTTCTCCATTGGGATGCTGTTTTTCCAAACAAAGCCATATTTAAAATGTCCGCTTTAGAAGCATATGTATATGCCATTTCCTGTTGGGACAACGTCGGTGTAATCAAAAACTCCTTCACCGCATCCGTATGAATTCGGTAGTTTATTTTTGAAAGTTCTCTCTTTACATCCCAGCCAATCGCTAAACAGTCTGCTTCATCTTTCTTTAAACGCTGATAATCCTTGATAATATACAGCTTAAATTCTGGTGAAATCCAAGAAGCAAACTCAAACGCAATATCCGTGTGTGCATAAGTACCACCATATCGACCTGATTTTGATATGATACCGATTGCATCCGTTGCTTTTATCCACTGCTGCGGTGTCAGTGTAAATGCATTATCTCCTGACTCTGCTTTAAACCTATCGAATTCGATAGGTTTAAAATTGGGATTATGAATTTGTTCCCACAATCCCAAAAATGAAATTGTAGAATGATTACGCATCCAGTTTGCCACTACAATAAAAGCATTGTCTGGATTTTTATAGTTTGCAATATCAGTGAGCGAAATATAGGCGTCTTCATTAACAATATCTCCCATTATTCTGATTTCAGTTCCATTGGCATCTATTTTCATATTTTTCATATGATTCCCCTTTATTTATATCATCTTTAAAAACGCCAATATATTGTTTTCCATTCTCCCTTACTTCTTTTTATTTCCCAGCTCACTTAATTCTATCAATGTTTTCATTGAATTGGGATTTCTTAACAGCTCAGGAAGAACTGCTTTCATTATTGCTGTATTGGAATCCTCTATAGGCGCAGATGGCGTTGCTGCCTTAATAACTGCTTGTATTGTTTCTGTATCCTTATTATGAATTTCCTTTTTTAACTGGGATATATCGTCCTGAATTTCATATAAAATTGGAATCAATTGAGATATATCTCCATTCATCTCCTTAGTATCGGAATCGTCTTCATTATTTTGATCTGATTTCGTATCAAACGATAGGGCCCCTATTGTTTTGATTAACCTGGATTTAATCTCTTCAACTGAATCCAAGTCACTAAGGTCATAATCAAATGCTCTGATTCCAGCTATGTCAAAAGGAATCCTTTCATTTTTACATTTCAAATGGATAATTGGTTTTCCAGTTGAAGCTCTGTAACCCATCTCATAAAAAGCGTTCGGATTATGTCCTGTAATATCCGCAATCACAAGTTCTGATTGTAATAAGTAATCTATAATAGTTTGGGTTATTGAATCTGGTTGATTTAACTTGTCCACTCTTATAGGTTCAAATCCAGTTTCTTCACATACAGGTGCGATTATATATTTGAACATTTGATCCGCCCGTTTTCTTATTTCGCTCCCTTCATCACCTATTGGTGATACTACAAAACATTTTTTCATATCCTCACTCCTTAATTTTATAGAATATATACCTCTATCCACTTTTTTTATTGATCCATTTCTCATTAAAGTATTCAAAGAGCCTGCAAATTGCCCCTCTGTATAATCACGAACATCTTGTTCTCGAAGATAATGCTTAATGTCCTGCACACTATGTTCTTGTTTGTCTGATAAAAATTCTAATACAACTTCTTGTATTGTCGAACTCATTGTCATATCTTTGCCCCTCCTAATTTACTCTAATAATACCTCTGCAATATCTTAGAGTCAAGTCCTTTTCTTGCATTCTTGTTTGTTTTCTTGTTATTCTTGTATATTATTAAAAATCTATACTGTTAAAAAACAAAAATATATGGGGCTGTGAAATAAGTCCCTAAAAGAAATAGGACCATTCGTTCATGCGAAAGGTCCTATTTTTGTGGTAAAATTAACTTGCGATGAAAACTTTACACAATAATTATTGTAATTCAAAACAAGGATATTTACCACTGTTTCTTTCAGATTGTTTGGATCTGCTGGATCCTGTTTTAACATTTGACAGATTGATGGGAGGAATCGATTTAAACAAGTATCTGACGGATATTCCGGAGTACACAACCGGACGACTCAGATATAATCCGGTCAACATGTTAAAAACAGTACTTTTCGGATTTATGACTAGCGGCTACTGCTCTCTGAGAGAACTGGAAGACAACTGCAAAGTTAATATCAGGTTCATGTATCTCATGGATCATCAGACTCCGTCATACAGAACCTTTGGATATTTCATCAATGAAATACTTCAAGATAAGATTGAAAACATTTTTAACGACATCAATCATGCTATCTTTAACGATGAGCATGTAGATCTGCAACATCTCTACATCGACGGCTCCAAGTTTGAAGCAAACGCAAACAAGTATACCTGGGTATGGAAGAAGGCTACCGAAAAGTTCCGTTACAAGCTTTACGAAAAAATCACTGCGGAGATTGAGGAGATTAATGCAGAAATCGCATGGAGCGGGGTGCAGATCACAACAAATCCGGAGTATGTACCGGATTATCTGAATGAAATCGTTGAGCAGCTAGTACTTTTATGGGAACTGGATACAAGTACATTTGTTTACGGAAGTGGAAAGCGAAAATCCAAAGAACAGCGTCATTATGAACACTTGACTACTTTCTGTCAGAAACTTCAAGAATACATACAAAAAATTGAAATCTGTGGTCCTAATCGAAACAGTTACTCTAAAACAGATAACTCAGCTACCTTTATGCGTATCAAAACGGATTACATGGGCAATGATCAGCTTCTGCCAGCATATAATGTACAGATTGGTGTAGCAGATGAATATATTGCAGTTGTTGACGTGAACCATTATCGTTCGGATATGGATTGTTTCGTTCCTTTGATGGAGCACTTCAAACAAACTTATGGATTCTATCCCAAATATCCTGTGGCAGATGCTGGATATGGCTCATACAACAATTATATTTTCTGTGAACAGAACGGAATTGAAAAGTATATGAAATTTCCAATGTTTAAAAAGAAAACTAAGAATCAGAAATATCATGAAGATATGACAAATTCTAAGTATCAGACATATTCTGGTAAAGCTCAAAAATTAGTTGTAGAGCTTGGTAGTGCAACAGCATTTTTTGAACCGGAAATTCTTGAAATGGATGAGAATGTTTTAAAGGAATGGTTGGAAGATAAGGAATTTGCCGATTATAGAAGATATATTAGTGAAATACTAAGAGCAAAGGCTCATACATTAGATAAGAAGACGGAAGAAATTCTTGCAAAAAGTAAACGTATGGCAAGTGCTGCTGACAATATTTATGCTATGTATAATGGAGCAGACATTGATTTCCCAACAGTTAAGGATAAGGATGGCAATGAAATAAAGATAACACATAGCAATTTTGTGCCGATTTTAAGTGGCGCTGACAGACAGCTTAGAAAAGATGCGTTTAAGGCTTTATATGGCACATATGGAAAAATGAAAAATACTATTGCGGCAACATATAATGCCAATGTGGAACAGGCTTGTTTTTATGCTGATGTAAGAAATTATCCTTCAACTAGAGCAATGTATTTGGATGAAAGCAATATTCTGGAGGAAGTCTATGACAACTTAATTGAAGTTGTTCATGAACATATGGACTTAATGCACAGATATGTGTCGCTTAGAAAGAAAGCTTTAGGTGTTGATCAACTTCATATGTATGATGTTTATGCACCTATAGTTGAAACTCCTGATAAAAAAATTCCTTTTGAAAAGGCTAAAGAAATGGTTAAGGCAGGTCTTGCACCAATGGGCAAAGACTATATTAACAAACTTCAGGAAAGTTTTGACAATCGTTGGATAGATATTTATGAAAATGAAGGAAAAAGAAGTGGGGCATATTCATGGGGAGCCTATGGGATACATCCTTATGTTCTTTTAAACTATCAGGGAACATTAGATCATGTATTTACTTTGGCACATGAAATGGGTCACGCCCTTCACTCATATTATTCAGATTCAAACCAGAGCTATATCAATGCCGGATATAAGATATTTGTGGCAGAAGTGGCGTCCACCTGCAATGAAGCGCTTCTGATCCGCCAGAAGTGGCATCAACATGCAATGAGTCATTATTAATACACTATTTGCTAAAAAATACTGATAACAAGGCTGAAAAAGCTTACTTAATAAATCATTTTCTTGAACAGTTTAAGGGGACATTATATCGACAGACTATGTTTGCAGAATTTGAAAAAATAACTCATAAGATGGTTGAAGAAGGTGAAACTCTTACAAGCGACATTCTTTGCAAAGTATATTATGATTTAAATAAGCAATATTTTGGCGAAGATATGGTATTAGACGAAGAAATTGCTTTGGAATGGGCAAGAATTCCACATTTCTACAATCCATTTTATGTATACCAGTATGCAACAGGAATTTCTGCTGCAATAGCATTATCTAAGAAAATAATGGAACAGGGTGAAGCAGGAGTTAAGGACTACATGAAATTCTTAACAGGCGGCGGCTCAAAGGATCCAATCGATTTGCTTAAATTAGCAGGAGTGGATATGACAACAAAAGAACCAATAGAAAAAGCACTGGAATTATTTAAAGAATTATTAGACCAAATGGAACAATCCTTTTTATCCATAGATACTAATGCATAATAACAATCCTAAAGGAATAGTAATTAATGAAAAAAGGGTTGAAATAAAAAAATAAATAAAAAAAGTTTTTATAAGAATGGGAGTGTTAATGAACAGAGAAAACTGGTTAAAAAATATTGAAGGTGCTGTTTTTGATTTAGATGGTACCCTTCTCGATAGCTCATGGG
>OLQG01000457.1_pt1 | contig 33676 bp, 21 predicted proteins | sample 1672221 | NCBI WGS metagenome assembly OLQG01 (sample SAMEA3136660, study PRJEB25190) | human gut metagenome | biome: human gut; feature: human-associated habitat; material: faeces | place: Austria | collected 2013
AACACCGACGATGATCTCTTCCATACCGGTATTAAACTCCTGGAAAATCTGGATGGCACCTTCCTGTGCGATCTGGTTGATACCTTTGACGAACTGTTTACGTTTCATGGTATCGATCTGGCGTACACGTGCGAAATGCTCCGGTGCGAAAGTCGGGATTCCTTCAAAAGCAAATTTCTTACCCGGTGCACAGATCGTATCACCGATGGAAAAGATGCCCGGATCGAATACACCAATAATGTCACCGGCATATGCCTCGTCTACTACGTGACGGGACTCTGCCATCATCTGCTGCGGCTGAAGAAGTCTCATCTTCTTTTCGCCCTGTACATGGTAAACTTCCTGAGATGCATCAAATTTTCCTGAACAGATACGCATAAATGCGATTCTGTCTCTGTGTGCTTTGTTCATGTTTGCCTGGATCTTAAATACAAACGCTGAAAAATCATCAGACATCGGATCGATCTCGCCCTCATCCGACATTCTCGGAAGCGGAGAAGTCGTCATCTTGAGGAAGTGCTCCAGAAATGTCTCAACACCAAAGTTTGTCAGCGCAGAACCAAAAAATACCGGTGTCATGTTTCCTTTACTTACCTGTTCCTGATCAAAATCAACGCTTGCACCATCCAGAAGCTCAATCTCTTCCATAAGCTGTTCTCTCTGATCCGGATCTACAATGTCATCAAGACGTGCATCGTCGATATCGATTTCCTCAATGACACCTTCCTTTGTTCCCTTCTGTGTATCAGAGAAAGTCAGGACTTTTTGTGTGTTTCTGTCATAAACTCCACGGAATTTCTTACCGGAACCGATCGGCCAGTTGATTGGACATGTCGCAATTCCGAGTTCTTTTTCTATTTCATCAAGAAGGTCGAACGTATCATTTGCATCACGGTCCATTTTATTGATAAATGTAAAAATAGGAATGTGGCGCATAACGCAGACTTTGAATAATTTTCTTGTCTGTGCCTCCACACCTTTGCTTCCGTCGATAACCATGACTGCAGAATCGGCAGCCATCAGTGTACGATAGGTATCCTCGGAGAAATCCTGATGTCCCGGTGTATCCAGAATATTGATGCAATACCCGTCATAATGAAACTGTAATACGGAAGAGGTTACGGAAATACCTCTCTCTTTCTCTATTTCCATCCAGTCAGATACTGCATGGCGGGCTGTGGCTTTACCCTTAACGCTGCCTGCCAGATTAATGGCACCTCCATACAGCAGGAACTTCTCTGTCAGAGTCGTCTTTCCTGCATCCGGGTGGGAGATAATGGCAAAGGTTCTTCTTTTTTCTATTTCTTTCGCATACTTAGACACGTTTTGCCTCCTGTCTATTATCCATTTTCCAATTTCTATACAACTTTTTATTCTAGTATATAGAATACCCTGATGTCAAGAAAATTCCCTGTATTTAATCGTATATCCCTTCTGTCACGATTTCCTCTCCTGAAGTCTCCTGATCATCGTATGTAGCAGTTTCTTCCGCCTGATCCTCTGCTGCCGTTCCGTCATCCGCCGTATCTTCCGAAACAGATGTATCTTCCGAAGCAACGGTGTCTTCACTTTCATTTAATGGTGTGATCACTATATTCTCCGGTGCGATGCCGGTCTTACGTTTTACGATATCCTCGATCTGTGCACGTCTGGAATCTTCCAGATCTGCTTCCGGTACTACCACATCCGCGGTCTCACCGGTCAGATTGACAACTGCATTTTCGAACCCTTTTGCTTCAAGAAGCATTTCTGCTGCCGCCTCTTTTTCTGCGATCTCGGTCATCTGCACCATGGTATTGACCGCTTCCTGCTTCTGGTCATCCCCTACTTCTGTGTTGTTCAGAATCGCCTGCAGATCTGCTTTGCTCTGTGAACGCACCTGTTCCCTCGAAAGCTTCGCCTGCGCCGCAAAATCCGATGCTCCTGTCAGGACCGCTTCCCCCGGTGTACTGCCGTCTTCCGGCACTTCTGCCGTTTCTGTGACACTGTTTTCATCTACTACCGCAGACTCATCGCTCAGATCATAATCCACCTGATCAAGAATACTGCTGCTCTCCGTACTTGCTTCTTTTTCGCCAAATCCCAGATCCACATCTGCAAAATTCAAATAACCGGCTATCGCGATCAATATCGCCAGTGAGGTGATAATGACCTGATTTTTTCTGATTACTTTTTTCATTTTTTACTCCTCATTTCATTTTCATTATTCTAATTTTATGCGCATCGATCTGAAATAATGCCATCACTGCCTGCTGAATCTTCTGGACAGTTACTGCGTTGTCTGCCCCTTCCGCCACGATCAGGACACCCGTAACTTCGGTTTCTCCGGCACTATAAACACCCTGTCCGCCGTCCTCCATAAGCATCACTTTTACCTTACCGACTCCTTCTGCATTTTCAAGAAGATTCTCCAGTTTTTCTTCAAGCTCCGACTTCTGCTCCTGTGTTGTCTGCGAAGCCGTAAGATGCTTTTCACCTGCTGTGTCACTGTTTCCCTTCGATACCGGAAGTGCGATCACCATCAGAAGAAGTCCCGCCAGCAATACAACTGTCCATCTCTGCCTGTTCATCCCCTGAAGCCATGATCTGACAGTTTTTTTCTTCGATGCCGAAGTTTCTGCCGAGCGCATCGTTCAGCCCCCTTTCCTGCTCCTCTGTCATTTTTTCTTCTATATAAAGCACAGCCGATACCGTCTCTCCTTCTATATGTACGACTGCATCGGTCAGTTTTATTCCGTTTTTTTTGCAAAGTGCCGCGATTTCTGTTTCGATTTCCCGGCAATAACCTTCACGCAGATAAAACTCCTGAAGATTTTCTGCTTCCTCTGTCTCAAGCGTCTGCATTTCCTGTGTATATCTGCCGGAAAAAATTCCCGCCAGTTCGCTCTCCCTCCCGAAAACGGCAAAAACAGGCGTACACAGAATATAAATCAGAAGCAGTCCCATAAACGAGCGGATGTAACGCTCATATTTTGTATCCGGAATCAGATGAAGCACCGCTGAAAAAAGAATATAAAAAACTGCCAGCGTTTTTACCCACTGATAAAAAGATTCTTTCATATGTTATGCGCCTCCTCCCACACTGGTCATCAGGATCACAAAATCCAGCATGCAAAGCACCTCCGCAGTAAAAAGTACTTTCAGAAGCATCGCACATCCTTCCCCCATGGTTGCCAGTGACTCGACGATTCTTTTATCTGAAACAGGCTGCGCCACTGCCGCAAGAAAGCGATACACAAGTGACTGCAGTCCATAATGGATCACCGGCCCGACACCGACCGCCACAAACGCCAGAAGGATCACGACACCCAGGCAGTTACGTACCAGCACCGCACTTGTCAGCACAAGCTCCGTCACCATATTGACTGCATTCCCGATTCCCGGAAGCGCACCGGCCGCCCTTCCGACCATACTCCGTTTCAGAGTATCGATGACCGGAGCCACGAGATTACGCACTACCTGAAGTCCGACAACTGCCCCGAGCATAGTCTTAAGTCCCCAGTTCACGACAGTTTTTAAAAGTTCCGCCATACGATCCAGCATTTCTTCTTTTGACAGATGGTTAATAAGCGATAACAAAACATACATTCCGACTCCCGGAAGCAACATTCCAAGAAGAAGGCTCTGCACCAGCCAGACAAGCAAAAGCACCCCTTCATAAAAAACTGCCGCACTGGTCGTCCCCGCTGAGACAGAAACTGTCAGAAAATAGGCAGGAGCCAGTCCCCGCATAAATTCCGCCATCCAGGAAAGGACATTTTGAAGTGCCCGGCTCATGCCGGAAAAAGAATCCATACAGACCATAAAAAGCAATAAATACACCACATAAAAACAGGTATCTCCGATCTGTCCGTTATCAAAAACTGCCGCAAAATTCGAAAAAACTGCCGCGAGCAAAATCAGCAGCAGTATCCTGATATAAAGTCCTTTCTGTTTTTCAATCTGTCCGAAAAAGATGCGGTAACAAATCCCCTGCAGTTCTTTTTCAGAAAAAATCTTTTCACCTCTTGTCAGACTTACCAGCGTATCCGTGAGTGAAAAACTGTTTTCTCCGAGCATCTCGTCCAGCATTTGCTGCACCTGTGTAAGTTCCAGATCATCGAGGAGATTTTGCATGGTATCGGTCCGGGTAGTGTCGATGGTGTCGGATTGCAGGTCTGTTTTCACTGTATCTGGTTGAAGATTTGTATTTGTCTTTTCAGTAATCTGCCCCGTCTCTGCACGGACAAAGACCGACGGTAATACCAATGTAAAAATCAGCAAGAACAACAGCCAGATAACATACCGGTTCTTCCCTTTCCCCCGCCTGGCTCCGCCATATTTTTTTTCCCGATATTCCCCTCGGAACCACTGAACCTCTCGGGCTTCCAGTCTCTTCATGCCAGAAACTCCTGAATCGTCTCGAGCAGTGCCAGAAGAATCGGAATGCTCAATACCATGACCGATAATTTACAGAAGAGCTCGATCTGTGCCGCAGTTGCCTGATGCCCCGCATCCTTGCAGATTCCGGCTGAAAACTGACCGATATATGTGATCCCCACCATTTTTATCAACGTATAAAAATATTCCGGATCGACAGAAATACTATTTTGCAGATTTCCCAGTGTCTGAAAAAGATATTCCAGTTTTCCCACGGCAAGTCCGAGAATCATGATTCCGATTCCCATCGTAATAAACGCTGTATACTCCGCGCGTGTTCCTTTCAGGAAAAATCCCATGATCACACCACACATACCAAGCATCGAAACCCGGATGATATCCATACTGCCTCCTTTCTCAGATCACAAACAGTTTCTGAATACTCTGAAACAGTTCATAAATATAGGGAACGATCCAGAAAAGAACGATGAGAAGTCCTGCAAGACTGACCATAAATGCCTGCTCGTCCCTCCCGCTGTGTTTCAGCACCTGCGACAGAATGGAAACCAGAATGCCGACCGCCGCTATTTTAAATATGATCGTGACTTCCATTCCACGCCCCCTTCCGCCGGATTTCATCCTCCTACCAAAACAGAATCGCAAGCATTGCACCGCCGAAAACTCCCAGACTGTGATACAGTTTTTTCTTTGCCGGAGCAGTTTCCTTCGCCTTCTGTATCATCCGTTCGAATTCACTTTCATAGAGTGAAAGCTGCCGAAGCTGCATCTCCCGGTCAAGATAACCCAGCCGCTCTCCAAGCTGAGCTATCCGTTCCTTTTCTTCTGCTGACAACGCATTTTCTCTGAGATATTCCATTGCACATTGGCGTACAATCCTTCCCGGATCTTCTTCCTGTCGGTTTTCCATTTTTTCAGATACTGCTTTCAGAAAAACGGCATATCCTTCCGAGCAGTGCATTGCGGTTTCGCGAAACGCATCCGGAAGGGAACTCCCCCCATAGCGGATCTCACCTTTCAGGCAGATGATCACCTGCAAAAATCCCTCCAGTGCCTGTATATGTTCGGACAGTTTCCGACTCTCCTGACAGCCCATTCCGGCAGATGCAATAAATACCAGGAATGCCCCGATGGCCCTCAGCATGGTTTCCCCTTCCCGTCCAGAATCTGTACGATCCTTCCGTTTCGGTTCTGTCTGCCAAGTATGATGTAGCGTTCAAAAACCTGCATACTTTTCAGTTTCTGAAAAAAAGGCTGCTCCATGATGTCTTCGAGTGAATTTCCATGTGCTGTTGCAAGAAGTGTGCAGCCACAGTGAATCACCGACTCCACTGCCCGGAAATCCTCTTCTTTGCCAAGCTCGTCCACCGCTACGACTGTCGGTGACATTGAACGGATCAGAAGCTGCATTCCTTCTGCTTTCGGACATCCGTCCAGCACATCGGTACGCATACCCACATCGTTCTGCGGAACTCCCTGATAGCATCCTGCCAGTTCTCCTCTCTCATCTACCAGACCGACTGTCATTCCCGGAAACCTCTCATTCCCGTTGCTGATCTGGCGCACCATGTCCCGAAGAAGCGTCGTCTTGCCACAGCCCGGCGGCGAGATCAGAAGTGTATGACAGATTTTTTCTTTTTTTCGGATAAAAGGCATCACCGCATCTGCACACCCGAGTATCTGGTGTGCAAGCCGGACATTGATACAGGAAATATATTTGATGCTGCGAATATTTCCCCGATCAAGAATGACCTTGCCGGTCACGCCTACACGGTGTCCGCCCTGTACACTGATATAACCCTGCCGCAGTTCATCTTCACACGCATACAGGGAATATCCGCTGATGTACTCCAGTGTTTCCTTAAGGTCCTGTCTGGTCACCAGATAGGGGACATCCTTTGTTCGGAGAAATTTTTCGCCGCCATCATAGCAGAGAAATACCGGTCGTCCCACCCGAAGGCGTATCTCGTAGATCCGCTCATAATCCCGCGGTGCTTCCAGAAGAAGCTTCCTGATATTGCCTGCAAAAAGATTCTTTACCTGTTCCGCCCTGATCGTCCTCACCTCTCTTACACATAATATATGTAATGGTTTCGGATTTAGTACAGCCGTCAAAAGCTTCTGCCGGAATTTTCCTTTCCACAAAAAAACCTCCCACATTAACTGTGGAAGGTTTCTGTTTCCATTGCGATTCCCATTCCCAGAATACACCAGAACAACGGAGAAACTGCTAAATTTGAATCATTTGCCAGGCCCATAAGCAGAAATCCTATAACGCTTAAAAGAATCCCTGTCCTGAACATGGCTTTTTCTCTGTTTTTTTCTGTTTTTGCATTTCTGACTGCAATTCTGATATAGTGCAGGAAGAACATCAACAGACATATCCCGGAAAGGATTCCTGTCTGCAGTGCACTTTGCAGATACATGCTGTGTGCCTTTGTCGGAAGCTGCTGATACATGTTAAGACCTGTATTTACTTTCATCACATAATCGGTCTGTGGAAACTTCACCGTAAAGGTGTCCGGTCCGCTTCCCCACAGTAAAAATTTCTTAAGGAGGGGAATTGTTCTGCCCCATATGTAGCCGCGTCCCGACAGACTACGTTCATGTCCCTTAAATACTGCAGCTGCATTTTGGATTTCATCCAGTTTGCCATACTGATTCACAAAGACATATCTGGCTGCGCCATCTTCTTTGTAGAAATTCCATGTCATATCGCCATCATAGATTATCAGATACTGTGTACCTTTTTCCCTGTATGTGTCAAATTTCAGACTGCCAAAGCTTTTGTCATTAAAGATAAAGCTCTGGCTTTCTCCATCCCAGAAAGCCGTCTGCTTTTCTTTTTTATTTATCTGGGCTGTCAGTGTCTGACCCATTTCATTTTCTTCCGGAATCAGCTTCAGAAAATTTCCCCTGTACTTCAGACACACACCATCTGATTCTGCTTTTATTTCCTCGAGATCGTATGTCTCCTTCTGTACAATCTGCTGCAATGCATCTGACAGTGCATGACCACTGAACTGATCATATCCTGCCGTGATTCCCGCTGCTGCCAGAATACATATACCGACATATATCCATTTCTTTTTTGTATGATGCTTCTGTGCCATCAGGATGATAACAAGAACTGCCAGAAATCCGCACACAAGGAATCCTGCTTTTGATCCGGTTCCATATAAGCAGACAAGTAATATACCGATCAGGCATGTCCACAAAATTTTGTATCCGATTTTTTTTGCCTGCAAAGCAAGAACAAAAAGTACCGGAAGAACCATTACCAGATACATGCCCGCATAGTTTGGTGTGTAGGATGCCATATATACCGATGATCTGCTGTTTCCCTCATATACAAATCTGATCGTCCTGAAGGTTGAGGAATCCATTCCCAGTGCGAGAAAATTTCTTCCGATTTCAGAAGCAAACAGATCCCTGCCGATAAACTGGCTGATACCGAGGATTCCCTGTACCGCTGCTCCGACAGCCACAGAAATACAAAGTATACGGATATCCTGCAAAGACTGCACTACCTGTACACAGTAAAACGCGGTGATCAGATATCCCAGAAGTATCCATACGGATTCATACTGCTGCCACATGCCTTTCAGGGAAAGCTCCCTGTCCGCAGAAAATACCGTGGAGATCAGGACCATGAGTCCATATATATAAAGCGGTATAAATAATTTCCAGTGTTTCAGTTTTATGCCGCGGATCAGCCCCCTGTCAATAAGTACGATCAGCATCCAGGCTACCAGTATCAAAAATACAATACTTTTGGCATACATAAAAAAATCATATTGATAATTTCCGTCTGCAAACCATGAATATTTTCCGAGTGAGACAGAAACTTTTCTGCCCATGGCAACCAGCGGCAGAGCCGCTGTTACCATGAGCAGAGGAAGCAGATCCCATGAGATCTTTTTTGTTTTATTTTTCATTATCTGGTTACTTTACTTTTACTTTAATCTTTACGGTCTTCTTACCTGATTTCACCGTAATTGTTACGGTACCCTTCTTCTTCGCTGTAATAACACCCTTAGAGTTGACTGTTGCGATCTTTTTATTGGAAGATGAATAGGTTACCTTCTGTTTACTTGTTACCGGTGCAACTGTTGCTGCCAGTTTCAGTTTTTTCTTCGCTTTCAGGCTGACAGTTTTTGATACTTTCTTTCCGGTTGACTTATTTACCACTGTGATTGAAGTTGTTGCAACACCTGTTTTCTGTACTTTTACTGTAAATTTAGCAGTTGTGCCGCTTGCAAGCTTCACAGTGATCTGTGCAGATCCGGCTTTCTTCTGTGCCGTGATCTTGCCGCTTCCGGATACCGTTGCAACTGCTTTGTTGCTGCTCGTCCAGGAAACTACTTTATCACCCTTTGCAAGTCCGGATGCTTTTGCCTGGAATGTCTGTTTCATCTTCATCGGAAGTGTTTTGTTTACCGGAACATTCAGGGTAACAGGACCTTTCACTCTTGCGATCGATGCTGTTTCTTTTGCACCGCATACCTCACAGGTACGTTCCTTCACTCCTTCTGCAACCACTGTTGCCGCCTTTGTAACCTTCCAGCCACCAAAGCTGTGTTTTCCGGTTGCCGGAATTGTTTCTGTTTTTCCAGTTTCTTTGCAGACTGTACATTCCTCATGTCTGCTTCCTGCGGCTCCACAGGTTGCCTCTTTGTCTGTTACCCATTCATAATTATGGGCAAGTTTTGCAATTATGCCAGTTTCTTTAACTTCGCAGCCTTCTCTTGTGCAGGTGCGTTCCTGTTTTCCTTCTTCTGTACAGGTTGCTTCTTTTGTAACTTTCCAGTCGCCAAAGCTGTGTCCGAGGGCTGGAATCGTCTGTTCCTCTCCTCTTGCATGGCAGACTGTACATTCTTCATGCTTGCTTCCTGCTTCTGTGCAGCTTGCCTTGGTATCTGTTACCCATTCATAAGTGTGGGCAAGTTTTGCAATTGTGTCTTCTTGTTTAACTTCACAGCCGTTTCTTGTACAAGTACGCTCCTGTTTTCCTTCTTCTGTACAGGTTGCTTCTTTTGTAACTGTCCAGTCACCAAAGCTGTGGCCGAGGGCTGGAATCGTCTGTTCCTCTCCTCTTGTATGGCAGACTGTACATTCCTGATGCTTGCTTCCTGCTTCCCCGCAGGTTGCATCTTTGTCGGTTATCCATTTGTAGCTGTGCTTGCCAGTCGCCGGGATTTCTTTTGTCTCTCCGGTTGCATTGCAGACTGTACATTCTTCATGCTTGCTTCCTGCTTCTCCGCAGGTTGCCTCTTTGTCGGTTATCCATTTGTAGCTGTGCTGGCCGGTTGCAGGAATTGTCTCTGTATCTCCTTTTTCATGGCAGACTTTACATTCCTGATGCTTGTTTCCTGCGGCTCCGCAGGTTGCCTCAGTATCTGTCACCCATTCAAAGCTGTGCTCTCCGGTTGCTACAATTACTTCTGTTTCTTTCTGCTCACAGCCTTTTCTTGTACAGGTTCTTTCTTTGCTTCCTGCTTCTCCGCAGGTTGCTTCTTTTGTAACTGTCCAATCGCTCCACTCATGTCCGAGGGCCGGCAGCGTAGTTACTCTTTCTTCCTCGTCTTCATGTGTTTTACATTTCTCTACGAGTTTTCCGGCTTTTTCACAAGTTGCTTCTGTGCGTTCAACAATTTCCCACACACAGTTACCTGAATTTACAGAAAGCTGAACCTCTGCTGCTTCTGCCTTGATTCGGATATAATAAGTTACACCTTCCTCCAGGTAGCAGCTACTGTATGATGTCCCTACATTTTCGCTGTCTTCTGACAGAATTGCGCCGTAAACAAATCCGCCAATTACATTAAATGTATAAAGCCCTGTTGACTCCGGAACGTATTTCAGCATCACGAAATCTCCACTGACAAGGTCTGTCAGAGTCTTTTTCTCTGCTGTCGCAAGACTTTCCAGATCATCCCATGAAGCAGATGTCAGGTCAAAGCTTGTTATATATCTTCCAAGGCTTACAAAAACGCGGCATGTTTTACCATCGAGCCAGCTTATATGGTTGAGCTTAATGCTTCTTCCCGAAGAATCCTTCTGACCATACACAATTTCTTCTGTTGTTCCGTCTTTGTAAGATGCAGTTACTTTTAATCCTTTCAGTGAAGCAATTTCTGTTTCAAATGGCATACATGTTGTCTTATCCGGTACAGAAGCCAGTTTCAGGCCATTCACTTCCTTTGCAGCCTTTTTGATACAGAATTTAGCATTTTCACTGTCATTCTGCCATCCATCTGCAACAACTGCATATGTTTTTCCTTTTTCTAAATGCAGGGAAACAGCATTTCCACCTTCTTCATATTCGCCAAGGTCTTCAGAATGATATTCTCCGTCATAATATTTTGGGCGGATGACCATAATGCCTACCTCATCCTGAATGGCAGCTTCATAGGAGCAAATATATTCACCATCCTCCGAAGGTGTAAAACAATATGTCGCACTTCCTGCCGGAATTATATACTCAGTGCCTTCCTGCATTTCTGTAAATGACTTCAGTCCCTTTACCGGTACTTTCAGATTGTATGTCTTTCCGGCGGCCTCTACCTTTAATGTATACTCAAAATCATCATCTACCGTGCTCTTTACAGGATGAGAAAATCTGATTGTATTTCTATACTCATCCTTGAGATAGCCTCCATCTCCACGAATCTCATATACTGCTTCTTTCTGTTCATCTGCCGTTTCATCAGATGTATCATCTTTTTTATAGGTAACCTTGAGCTGATAAGCCGCTTCCAGTGAAGTTAATACAGAAACATTTTCTGCCTTCACATTTTCTCTGAGCACAAGCTGCATATCACTGATGGTATACATAGCAGTTTTATCAAAATGCAGGTAGAACGGGATTGCACTCTCCCCTGAATTGTACGTACGGATTTCATATGTGTAGGTCTGACCTGCTTCCAGTTTTGACAGCAGCAAAAAGTTATTATCCTCGCCGCCGTCATCATCATTGTCTATCTCATTTCCGTCACTGTCAAATAATGTTACACATGTGTCAACATAATTTCTCCACTTTGTGGTTTTTATACGGTAATACCCGTCTTCTTCCGGTGCAAATGTACCACTGATAATATAAGCTCCATTTGCATTTATCTTTTCTGTACCTATTGCAACAAGTTCTTTCATTCCGGCAGAAAGTGTGATCTCATTGATCGTGTTTGCTTTCTCCGGGTCTGTCGTGCCTGAGGAAGTACTTCGACTGATTTTTATGGTCGTTTCCCTATAGGTTACCACGCATAACAGATAGGTCTTTCCTGCTTCAAGATTTACAGGTCCCTCGCCAAGACTTTCGTACTGTTTAGCTCCCTTCTTATAGAAAGTAACAGGTCTTAATATATCTCCGGACTGCAGTTCATAATTATAAATACCAGTTTTATCTGGTATAAAGGAGTAGTATTTCTTATTTCCGGCAGTATTCGGCAGCGTAATCCATTCATCTGCGTTCAATGCAGTAAGTGCATCCTCATCAAGGAAATCTGATTTAATGCTCGTAGATTCTACCGGAATATCTTTCATTTCCTCTGCTTCGACCGAACTTCCCGTTCCGACACTGACGCTGAAATACGGAGTCACGGTCCATGTTCCGGCTTCCAGAGTATCTCCTATATATGCTCTGGCATTCTCATTATTATTAATCTTGTAGTTAATGTTATAGCCATTTACAGTACTATAGCCTCTATAGCCTCTGACTCTTTTTGTGTTTCCGTCACCGTAAGAAACTTCTGCCTCTATATCGCTCTCATTGACCGTATCAATACCTGCAACATAGATGTTTTTGAGTACTTTTGCCTTTAATCCTGCCGGTCTCGTCATCATAGATACCGAAACTCTCAGTTTTTCACAATAATCATCTGCATCTACATACAAATAATAGGTTTCATCTTTCTGCAGGTTTGCATAATAGCTGTAAGTATCCAGAGAAGTACTCTCGCTCTCTAAAGTGTTACCCTTCTCATTATAAATTCTGGCATTATCTACAGGAACATTAAATGCAAATTCATATCGTCCTGTCTCTTTTGCCGTATATTTCAGAAGAAGTCTGTCTCTATTCGTAAGCTCTGCATCTGTCGCATCTGCATCAAGTTCCGTATCCACACTATCCTTCATGGATTTTACTGTTACCGGGATCACTTCATCTGCAAATTTACTACCAAAGGAAATACGGAAACAATATTCCCCTTCTGTTGCATCATACGTATCTACCTGCTGGTACTCATCATTTTTATCTTTAAAATAAAGTCCACAATCCAGAGATCTGCCAGCTTCATCCTGTCGATTCCTGTAATCATCATCCAGTAAAAACTCACGTTCTTCACCATTATCATAGGTTACCTTTGCCCGCACATATTGCAGATATGGCTGCTCAACATTTTTTACAAACACCGGATTCTCCGGTTTCCATGAAAGAAGTTCTACCTTTGATACCGCGGCGATTTTGGAGATTTCAGCATCTATAATTTCAGGAACTCCCAGATATTCTCCATAGATACCGATCAGATAGCTTCCCGCCTCCAGATTATAGCTGTCATTGCTTTCTTTATCTACCTTAACATCCGCAATCTCTCCGTCTTCAAACTTCTTCCAGTCAACTACTGTCTGTTCTTCAAAAGGATTTCCATCTTTATACTTCAGTTCTATTTGGTAACAGCCTGCCTCTGTAACGTCAAAGGAATACCAGACTACGTCTTTTCTTGTGCCCTCATCATAATCATAAGTTCCGACCTGAAGATCTGTATTTTTACCGATCTGTAATTTCCGGAAGTCTTCTGAGGATGGCTTTCTGACTGTCAATGTCACAGGATTACTTTTTATTACAGATTCATTTTCCTCATCCGAATCGCTGCCACCTTTTACACATGTAAATTCAACCGTATAAGTTCCTTCCGGGATTTCACTGCCGTCACCATCAAAAGTAAATGCATTTCCGGATGCATCCAGAATCTGTGTCCGGATGCTATTTTCATAGTCATCTCGACTTTCAAATCCCAGATACGGTTTGATGCTGTCCTCACTGCCATCTGCATACTGAATCTTCAGTTCACCTGCCGGCATAAAGCTGTTTCCAGTGAGCTGATCAACGCCCATACGTCCTGTAACTTCCGTTTCTGTGTAGTTAATTCCAACAACAGATACATTACTGATTGTAAGGTCTACGGTATTGCGGTATGTCTCATCAGACGACCTGTACACATTTCCTTCAAACCCTACATAATATGTGTTTCCTGCGGAAAGCTTATAAACATAATACTCTCCTTCAGCTTCATTGTTCTCTGCAGAATAATCCACATACTCTAATCCGTCTTTCGTGATTCGACGCACCCATACAGAATTGGTCGGATAAAACTTGTATGCGCCTGTAGTATCCGGTGTAAATTTATACCATGCACGTGTGTCTTTCGGACTGCTGATATCTTTATTCAAACCTTCAGACAGCTCCTGAAAAGCAGATGGCTCCGGATCAGTTGCAGTAATCTCATATTCTCCATCGAGTACCTGACCATTCTGCGTAAAATGTGCCTTATAAGTACCGGCATACTCAAAGTTGCTACCAATTCCATATTTCGACGTGTCTGATTCATCTGCATTATAACATATATAACTATACAGATTTCCTCTGGAGTCGTAAAGTTTTGTCTGATTAATAAATGTCAGACTTTCAGACTCTCCATCTTCATATGTAACTGTAATTTTTGCTCCACTAAGATAAAAAGAATCCAACGAAGTATAAAATGATGTTTTTACATCTGTAAGGTCCACTGCAACGGAAGCTGTGGTTTCCTGCTTCATAACCTTAAGCTGATCATATAGCTGCACATAAAACACCAGATAATACGTTGTTCCTTCTTCCAGTTCACATGCTGTACCGGAGGTTTCTACAAAAGTATAGCTTCCATCTTCATTTCTTTTTCTGACATCAATGCCTCTGTAATCAGAATCTTCAAAAATAAAAGACCACTTTCCAGAGCTTGCAGGAACAAATTTAAAGATATCCTCAGATGTATTCTGATTCAGCTCTTCATTCATGCCCTCTGTAATCTCTCCACAATACCTTTCACTTTCTTCCGGTGCCACGGCATGTATTGCAACCGGATCACTGGAAGTCAGTGTCCCATCTTCTTCACTTCCTGTTTCAAACTGAAGTGTATAGTCACCTTCTGCAAAATACTGGGAGTCTTTATTTTCCTCAAAGCTTACCTTATTATCGTCTTTTTTCCATACAGGAGAAATATTATTTCCATAAGAATCTGTAAGCGTTCCCCCATACCATCCATCCGAATAATTATAAAATTTCTCCGTACCATCTGTATAGCTTATCTGAATTTCACAGTTTTCGTAGATTGAGGAAAAGCTGTCAAATCCTGCCACAACTGTGTCCTTTGTTGATGTCACAGAAATAGCTGCTATTGATGGCTGCTTTTTGAAGTCAATCTGTATAGCCCCTGAATTGTTATTACATTCTTCTACACAGAAATAATAAGTATTGCCGGCTGTCAGATTGTATGATAAATAGAAATCTGATTCATTATCCGGATTAACATGTCCGTCATCGTTCTCAGCTATATAATCATTCTTCGATGTTATTTCTCTGTTATCAAATAAATATACTTTAGGATCAAGCCCGCTGCTTACTGATGAAATTATGTAAGTACCTAATTCCTCCGGTGTGAACTTAAACCAGAATTCACTGTTATCTTCATCAAAAGTCTTACCATAGCTTCCATCACCAGGAATCTCTTCAATCAACTCCTCTGATGGCACGATTGAATCACTCTCAGTCTCTGAATCTGTTCCTGCTGAATCTGCTTCACTTCCATCGCCAAAAATAGTATCTCCGGAAGTGTCTTCTTCATCTGTCACTTCCAGCTCATCCGAGGTTCCCTGTGTCTCGTCCTCCTGTACAGAAAACTCTGTATCTGTGCTATCTCCGTCAGAGATTTCTACATTCTCTTCATCTTCTGCTTCTGCCTGAACACTTTCCGCATTCTCCTCACTAATCTCCTCTGACACCGTCGGTTCCGAGGAAAAATCTGCACCGCTCGCAACCAGTGCCGTACTGTCCAGACTCGTGACAGTCATAGCAATTGCCAGCAGCAACGCAAGGCGTTTTCTCTTCATACGTGTTTACCTCCTTCTTGTTATAAAAATCTCGATTTTATTATATATTTTTTTGTTATTTGTGTCTATCACGACATATTGCACAATATTCTTACAAATAATTTGTTAAATCTATCCAATTAATATTTCCATATTCCCATATATACAAAAAACTCCTGTGGCACTCTTGTCTCAGAAATTCCTATTTTTTGTTAGAACGGAAAATCACATCGGACGGAAGGGCATTTTTGCGTTCCGATGTCGGAAGTCGCTGAATCCGTGTAAGTATGCATCGGAACAGAATGGCACTCTTATTTTTCGATGCCTGAAGTCGCTGAATCCGTAGAAATGTGCATCGGAACAGGAGGACGCTCTTATCTTCCGATGCCTGAAGTCGCTGAATCCGTGTAAATACGCATCGGAACAGGAGAAATCTTTTATTCTCCGATGCCGCGAGAGACTAAATCAGATGCAGAAAGAACTCTCGGACATCAAATTTCCTCTTTTTTCTCAGTCTCGATGCCCTTGGTTGAGGTACAACCTGTTAGTAGACACGGAAATTTTTATTTTTCATTACTTTGGTACGGTGATACCTATTAGTAAACATGATATTTCCACTTTTCCATTCTTTAAATATGATCTCACCATTTGGAATCATTTTCCCCATTTTATTCCGTTTCACGTTGTTTGAAAAAGTGTCTTGCAATGTCCTCTATTTCATCTGTTCCCAGTGGCAGTGTAGATGTTTCTTCTGTAATCAGCAGGTTGTCTCCAACATAAATCCCTGATTTTCTATACTCTTTTATTCTCTGGACTGACTGCTTCAGATACATTCTGTCATCCATCATTCCTCGATGCTCCCAATATATTTCGCGACGATTGACAATATCCAGAATTGTAAAATCCGGATGCACAGTTCTCCCATTCATCAGTACAAATGGACACTTATATTTATAAGGTATTTCCATTTTATACAGGGTATCTGCAATATTCAGTTCAGATTTTGATCTCACGCGTTCTCCTTTATCTGTAAGATATACCGGCACATCTTCCGGAATAATTTTTCTGTCATAAGGTATTGACAGCCATTCTCTGATGTAGTCTTCATTCCCCGAATCCAACGCTTCCCGGCATCGCAGCATAAAAAAGTTCTTCTGTCCGATGCAATTTTCCGCTCCGGCAAAGAAGCTAAAATTCTCCTGCTCTAACCCAACTCAGTATCGGTGTATAAGCACCATCTCTCCAACCCATTTCCCGCTTCATCTACAAAATCCCTGTGGCACTCTCACCACAGGGATCATATATATGCATTTACGGAAGCTGTACATCGACGTGTTCCCACTGTAATTCAAGATGGTCCTGCGACCATATGGCACCACTGTAATCTTCTCCAAGATCTAAAAGTATATAGGAGCCTTCATCCAGCGAGATGGTTCGAAGATCTCTCGAAAGTCCCTCTCCTGTCCATTTGATGTAGGCCTCCCGAAGTACCCACTGTGTAAAAAAGGCTTTTTCAGGCTCATCTGCATCCAGGATCTCACGGATCATATCCTGTGGAACCATCCGTTCCAGCATCCGCTCATAATTTGCCTTACGATGCTGCTGCACATCGATTCCCACTTCCTGTCCGGCAAGGATACACATTACATACTTACCGGAATGAGTGATATTGTAATGGATTTTCGGCTGCAGGCTTAAAAATGGTTTTCCGTGCTCACCTGTCGCCCTTGGCTCTCTCTCAAGCTTCAGACCGTATTCTCTTAAAAGACCCGTTTCAAGAAGCTTTTCTCCGATCATATGCTCCATGTTTTTGTGTTCGTATTGCTGTGCAACCTCTGTAAAATAAATAACCGCCTTCATACTCCAGCCTCCTTTAGGAACCGGGACGGTTCCCGTTTCTTCTCATACTGCTGTCTTACGTAACACAGAGTCAGCTCTTTTCTGGCGCGTGTCATGCCAACATAAAAAAGTCTCCGTTCTTCCTCGATTGCCGCTTCAAGAACAGCTTTTTTGTATGGCATGCTTCCTTCATTTACATTGAGGATGTACACCCTGTCGTATTCCAGTCCCTTAACTCCGTGAAGAGTGGAAATCAGCACACCCTCCCGTTCTTTTTCCTGTTTACGTGCCTGTTCTTCCAGCTTCTGTGTATAATCCTCTATGTAATCTTCCCATTCTTTCAGGCTGTCCATGCCCTTCGTACTCTCGGTCAGCCGATCCAGAATTTCACTTAACTCTTCTGGTTTTATTTTACGATACTCTGCATATTCACGCAAGTATTCTTCATATCCCATACCTTTTCTGATAAAATTTATCGCCGCATATGGTGCCAGTCCTTTCAGAATCCGCAGGTGCGTCTCCAGTGTAGTAAGCCGGTCACACATCCAGTCTTTATCCTTATAATGTTCTTTTAGCTGATCAAAAGATATTTCCGGTGAAAGCGACAGGGCATCTCTCGCTATATACCGGTTCGGACGGTTCATAAATTCCAGAAAATTTTTCCTGCTTCTGTCCCCGTTTGCAAAACGCATATAAGCAAGCAGATTCCGACATATCCAGTGATGAAAAAGATTCGGCAGTTTTTCTTTCATATAGAATGGCACCTGCCGTTCCATCAACGCTCCGACCAGCCCTTCCGCCTCCTGATTGGTACGGAGAAGAAGTGCCGTATCTTTCAGATCATCTCCTTTTTCCAGCCTCTCACGAAGCCGCGCGACCACAGACAGATATTCTTCCCGCGGATTCTGGTATTCGCTTATAGTTACTGCGCTTCCTTCCTGATTCGGTGTTGAAAGATTCTTCTGAAATCTCTTTTTATTTGATCCGATCAGGCGAAGCGCCGAAGAAAGAATCCTGCCGCTACAGCGATAATTCACATCCAGTGTAACCGTCTCCGCCTTCGGATAATCTTTCGTAAAATTAAGCATGATCTCCGGTCTTGCCCCACGAAAATGATAGATGGACTGATCATCGTCCCCGACAATAAAAAGATTGTCCTGCGGTTTCGCCAGCATCCGTACAATATCATACTGAAGCTGGTTGATATCCTGAAACTCATCGACCAGAATGTACTGAAATTTATTCTGCCATGCCGCCAGAATGTCCTTCCTCTGAACAAAAAGCTCATAGCAGTAGAGAAGCATATCATCAAAGTCCAGCTTGCGCCGTGCCTGACATGTCTGACAGTAGCCACTGTAAATCTGTCGGAATACTTCGTCCGGGCAGCAGGAAGAATAATAATATTCCAGAGAAATCCGATTTCCCTTGACCACACTGATCTCTTTTGCGATTTCTTCCGGGAAGTCCCCTTCTTCTGCCAGATCTCCACCGTAATTCAGAATCAGCTCTTTTAAAATGCCGGACTTTTCTTCTTCGGACAAAATATTGGCTGCAGTAAATCCGTATGCCTGCCTGAGGATTCCATAAAACACTCCGTGGAATGTACCAAACGTCACCCTTGTTGCAGACTGTCCGGTAAATTTAAGAAAGCGTTCTTTCATTTCTTTTGCTGCGGCTCTGGAAAAAGTCACTACCAGAATATTTTCCGGCGGAATCTGACCCTCACCTGTCATATATGCAGTTCTCTCTACGATTACGGAAGTTTTCCCCGAACCGGGGCCTGCCAGAACCATCATAGGTCCTGACAGGTGGGCGATTGCCCTTGATTGAGATGGATTTCGTTTCATATTTATCAGCTGAGCTTTTCGATAGCTGCCTTTACACGTTTCAGTGTTTCTTCTTTACCGATGATCTCCATGATTTCTGTAGCACCTGCCGGTGTCATCTGTTTGCCGGATACTGCTGTACGCAGAGGCCACATTACATAGCCGTTCTTGTATCCTTTTTCTTTTACAAATGCGCTTAAGGACGCAAACAGCGGATCATTGGCATAATCTTCCTGAGCTTCCAGAACCGGAAGTACTTCTTTCAGGACAGCAAGAGAAGTTTCTTCGTTTGTTTTCATTTTCTTGTGGCAGTACATTGCAGAATCGTATTCCGGTACTTCTTCAAAGAAATCAATCAGAGCCGGGATATCCGGAAATGTCTCGATTCTTGTCTGAACCATACCTGCGATCTTGCGGAAGTTGTAATCTTTAGTGAGTACTTCTTTCATGTATGGAAGTGCTCTCTCATAGAATTCTTCCGGATCCATTTTCTTGATGTATTCGCCATTCATCCAGCGAAGCTTGGTGATATCAAATACAGCCGGTGATTTGCTGATGTGATGATAATCAAAAGCTTTGACCAATTCCGGGAGGGAGAAGATCTCACAGTTGTCCTGCGGGCTCCATCCGAGAAGTGCAACAAAGTTTACGATTGCTTCTGTCACAAATCCCTGCTCCAGAAGATCCTCATAGGAAGAATGTCCGGAACGTTTGGACAGCTTCTGATGCTCTTCGTTTGTGATCAGCGGACAGTGTACATAGACCGGAATATCCCATCCGAATGCTTCGTAAATACGGTTGTATTTCGGTGCGGAAGAAAGATACTCATTTCCTCTGACTACATGTGTGATTCCCATAAGGTGGTCGTCTACAACGTTTGCAAAATTGTAAGTCGGGTATCCGTCGGATTTGATCAGGATCAGATCCTCCATCTCCTCGTTATTTACAGTGATATCACCATAGATAACATCATGGAAAGTGGTGGTTCCTTCTGTCGGCATGTTGAAACGGATAACATGCGGTTCGCCTGCATCAAGACGCTTCTGCACTTCTTCTTTGGACAGGTGCAGACATCTCTTGTCATAGATGGAAATTTCCTTACCTGCAACAACACGTTTCATGGATTCCAGTTCTTCCGGTCCGCAGAAGCAATAATAAGCATCTCCCTGCTCGATCAGCTGTTTTGCATATTTCAGATAAAGACCGGATGCCTGTCTCTCACTCTGTACATATGGTCCGACACCACCGTCCTTGTCCGGTCCTTCATCATGAAGCAGTCCGGTGTTTTTCATGGTACGATAAATGATGTCGACCGCACCTTCCATATAACGCTCCTGATCGGTATCTTCAATACGGAGGATAAAATCTCCGTCCTCGTGTTTTGCAATAAGATATGCATAGAGTGCTGTACGAAGATTGCCGACGTGCATTCTTCCTGTCGGGCTCGGTGCAAATCTGGTTCTGATTTTTGTCATCGTTCTTTCCTTCCTTTCAAAATGTAAAACCCCTGAGACACTGCTGCCTCAGGGAATACTTTAAAACTTATGCTTCAATACCTCTGCCTCTGAGATATTCGATCACATCTCCCACAGTTGCCAGCTCTGTAAGTTCTTCGGCAGGTATCTCGATATTGTACTCATCCTCAAGAGCCATTACCAGTTCAAAAAGGTCGAGAGAATCTGCTCCAAGATCATCTTTAAAAGAAGTGTCTGCGGTAATCTCACTTTCTTCGCAGTTTAACTGCTGCGCAATCATTTTTCTCATTTCTTCTAACATTGCTTTTCTCCTTTATCAAGTAACTTATCTCTGCTTTGATGTGCAAAGTATATATTCTGGAAAAGTATTTGTCAATAGATTTTCCAGATTTTAGAGAAGCCTTTCAGGCTCTTTAAACTTAATCTGTCTTGCCACGCTTAACGCAAGTCCCATCTCCGACATCAGGAATACGATTGAAGTACCTCCGTAACTGACGAACGGCAGTGTAACACCGGTATTTGGCATCAGATTTAATACAACCGCAATGTTAAAAATAACCTGCAGTGCAATATGGATAAAAATGCCGCTGACCATCAGAGAACCAAACATATCAGGTGCATTCTGTGCGATAAAAAACAACCGATACAGAAGGTATGCAAACAACAGTAAAAGAATGATTCCACCCAGGATACCAAGTTCCTCACACACGATGGAAAAAATCATATCATTCTGTGCTTCCGGTACGCTTCCGAGCTTCTGGATACTGTTGCCAAGCCCACGCCCGAGGAATCCGCCTGAACCGATCGCATACAGTGCCTGAATCGTCTGATAACCATCACCCGATGCAAAATCCTCCGGATGTAACCATACAAGAATACGGCGCAGACGAAAACTGGAACTCGTCTCGAGAGAAGAGCTTAAGATCATAACAAAAATAATGATCAGCACAATACCTACTCCTGCCGCGATCAGGAAAGGTTTCACCTTCGGATGTGCAATGAAGATCAGTCCCATGGTGATACAGAAGATGATGATTGCAGTACTTAAGTTATCTGTAAATGCATATGCCAGAAATGCAAGTGCACTTCCGCTTCCCGCAAGAATCATAAATGCCTTGAGTGTTTTGATCTTCCTGCCCATATTGACGATCATATAGGACAGGCACACAATGACTGCAATCTTTGCGATCTCAGACGGCTGAAAGGACAGTGGCCCGAGATTCAGCCATCGTCTTGCACCATTGGCGGTTCTTCCGAGAGGTGTCTTAACCAGCATCATCAAAATGGCTGCCATTCCGTACAGCACCCCGGTAAATTTCGTCAGAATATGATAGTCGATCTGTGAAATCCCAAGTGCTATGATAATGCAGCCGAAACTAATCGCCGCCTGTTTTTTAAAGTAATACATGTCATCGCCGTAGTTCAGCTCTGCCATGTAGGAACTGGTACTGTAAAGCATGACCAGACCAAAACATGTCAAAAGAATGATAACAGCGAGAAGACTGTAATCATAGTAATCTGTTTTCTTTTTTGTTTTTGGTTTTTTAACTGTTTTTTTTTCTCTGCTCATAATGTACAGTATAGCAGACTCCTTTTCTAACCGCAAGAAAAAACAGGGAAACGGCACACAATCCGTTTCCCCGTCTGTCACATCATTTTTGATTATTTGTCGCTGTCATTATCGATAGCTGCTGTCTCGATCACGAACTTGACATTTCCGTCCATGCCGGAGGATTTTCCACTGAAGGAAGTGTAAGCATTATCATCGGAACGAATCGCATCGAAGCGGTCCATGAGATCCTGCAGATCATCTTCTACAAGGTCAGACAGTTTCTTGATACCTTCATCGTCAAATTTCTTTGTTCCGTCTGCAAGCTCTTTTGCTCCGTCAGAAAGACTCTTGATACCATCCTTAACCTGTGTGCTTCCGCTGCTTAGTGTAGCAGTTCCGCTTACAAGCTGCTGTGCACCGGATGCAAGCTGTGCCGCTCCACTTGTCAGTGTACCGCTGTTTGCTGAAAGCTGGGATGCTCCACCTGTCAGTGTCTTGCCGCTTGTCTCAAGCTGTGTTGCTCCGCTCTTGAGCTTTTTGTTGTTCTTTGTAAGTTTTGCAGCACCGGAAAGAAGCTGGTCGATCCCCTTCAAAACAGTTGAGTTATAACCTGTCTGCAGAGCCTTTGCTCCTGTTGCAAGCTCAGATACACCATCCGTAAGTTCTTTCAGTTTTGCATTGTCTTTTCCAAGATACTGTGTCAGCATACTCGGAATAGCTGCCAGTGTTTGCTGCGCCTCCTTCGCACCCGCAATAAGTGCAGCAGTCTGGCTGCCTTCTCCCTGAGTTGAAAATGCTTTTACATAACCAACCAGAGTCTGTACTGTCTTTGCATCGATATCCGGCAGATCTTTTGTTCCGTCATAGATTCCCTTAGCCAGAGCTTTAACCTGAGCCTCTTTCTGAGGATCCATTGTCTGGGCTGCCGCTGTATTTTCTGTACTCTGTGCGTTCAGCGTTTCCAGACCACTTTCAATCTGAGAAAGTCCACTCTGAAGCTGTGCCGCTGCATCACCAACTGCTGCTGCCTGTGCACTCTGTGAGCTGACTTCACCTGCTGCCGCCTGTACAGCTGCTGCCTGCTCATTCAGTCCGGAAACCTGACCGGCATGTGCTTCCAGATTTGCCACGCCGCTCTGTGCGGTAGCCACACCGCCGGAGATTGCACCGATTGCACTCTGTAAGGCACTGTTTACCGCTGCTGCTGTTGCTTCATCCATAGAGGAAGTATCAATACTATTTAAAATATCAATTGCAGAACTTGCACTGTCCAGACCTGCTGAAATTGTACCGGCATCTCCCTGAAGCGCATCTCCGGTTCCTGCTGCTGCACTGACTGCGCTTGCTGCTGCATTTAACTGATCTGCTGCGGAAGTTCCGGATACCGCTGATACAGAATCTGCTGCTGCCTGTGCAGTTGCAAGGCCACTCTCAATCTGCTGTGTACCGGCTTCTGAAGAGGATCCGGTGCCTGAAGAAGATCCTGTTGTGTCTGCTCCATTAACAAGGTTATTAAGTGTTGCTGCTGTTTTTTTGAGCTGACTGATATTTGTAAGTGTACTGCCATCACCCATATATTGTGATAACTGATCCATCAGCTGACCCACACCGGTTGCATAATCTTCTGTACTGTCTGCAAAATACATCATACTTTTTTCATTTTTCTCATCACATAGAGAACTGATCAGTGTCGGAAGTTTTTCTTCAATCATTGCAGCCAGTTCGGAAACCTTTGTATTTAATTTTTCCGTACCTGCTGCCAGACTGTTGATTCCCGGTGTAAACTGTTTTGCCAGACCGTTTTTTAATGTTTGGATTCCATTCTGGAGAGTAGATACTCCATCCACATAAGTCTTCACACCGGATGTCAGATTGTTGCTTCCTGCAACATACTGTTTTACACCACCTGCCAGAGTATCCGCTCCTGATGTATAAGAAGATACGCCACTGTTGAGTGTTGATGCACCACTTGACAGTGTGCTGACGCCGCTTGACAGTGTTCCGATACCGGAATCAAATTCCTGATATTTTTCATCAAGGGTAGATGCACCATCGGACAGTTCCTTGCTTCCGTCAACCAGCTTTGTTGCTGCATCCGTCAGCTCATCCATGGAATCTTTCAGGTCATCCAGTCCGTCTACATCATCCAGATCGAGAGAATTCAGAAGATCTGTCAGAGCAAATGTAAAGGTAGAACTCATGCTGAAATCTGTAACATCTGCTTCCATTGTAAATCCTTCCGGAATATCCAGATCAATATCTTCATCAATGCTCTTGAGATCAAGGCTGTCTGCCAGTCCCGGCATTCCGACACCGATTGCGATGTTTCTCTGTCCGTCGGAAAGAACCTTCCCATTGTCGATCGTGACATTTGTAAAATTGTCGGTGGGAAGAATCATGGCTGTTGCCATAACGAACGGCGCATATACATCTGTTGTTTTCTTTCCTACTTTTGTTTTGTTCTTAACGTTATTTGTGTAGTTTACTTCGATCTTTAAATGGCCGCTCTTACCGCCGAGATCACTCGGACTTACCTGTACACCGTCCAGATAATATTTAATTACCATAGATACAGGAAGATCTTTGTTGGTAGTTCCCTGATAATAGATATCTTTGTCCTCTGTATTCCATGTCAGATTGGAACCATCCTGTTCAAAAGTCTCATCACCTTTGACATTCTTAATATCTTTCAGATCAGATTCATCGCTTAAATCTCCTGCCGATGCAGAATTTTTCAGCCAGTCAGATACTGTAATATCCTCCGGTGTTCCGTCTGCTGCCGCATTTACATATACGGTTTCTTCTTTTGAAATATCTGTATCAGCTGCAAGTATCGAGCTTGCACCCATTACAACTGTCATTCCTACTGCCACAGAAGCTGCCACTGCTTTTTTTCTGTTTCTGTTCATGTTCTACGACTCCTTTTCCAGCCTTTGGCTTCATTTATATGTTTCAATCATCATGTACGTGTTTTGTTATTTCTTATCCGGTAAAAATCCTTTGGATGTATGAACAATGATCGGGTCAAATACCATAAACATTGCCGGCAGAATCAGCAATACTACGATCGTACTGATCACCGCACCTCTTGCAAGAAGGGTACAGATGGAACCGATCATATCAACCTGTGAATAAAGGGCAACACCGAATGTTGCGGCAAAGAAACTGCATCCACTGACAATAATTGACTTCATAGAGAATTTATGTGCAATGGAAATCGATTCTTTCTTTGTCTTCCCGAGGTGCCTCTGTTTCTGGTAATTACTTGTCATCAGGATCGCATAGTCAACAGTTGCTCCAAGCTGGATCGCACCGATAACAATACTTGCCACGAATGGAAGTGTTACTCCCTGATAATAAGGAATTGCCATGTTTACAAAAATCGCAAACTCAATAACTGCCAGAAGGATGAACGGCAGTGAGATTGATTTGAATACAAACAGGATGATCACAAAGATTGCTGCCATGGAAAGGATATTTACTCTCTGGAGGTCTACGTCTGTCGTATCCTGAAGGTCTTTCATCAATGGTGCTTCACCGATGACCATAGATTCCGGACTGTAGGATTTGACGATCTCCTGAATCTTGTCAAGCTGTGCGTTACATTCATCTGTTGCTGATGAATATTCAGAGCATACAAACTGCACTTCATAATTATCGGATTCAAGCATTTCCCTGATATTTGACGGAATCATGGATTCCGGGAAAGTCGGTCCGATCAGGGAGTTCATACCCAATGACCATTTTACACCGTCAACTTTATCGATCTTGTCAAGCATCTGTGTCTTCTGTTTGCTGTCCAGTCCTTTTTTCAAAAGCACCATATGTACGGTACTCATATCGAAGTCTTCTTTCAGTTTGTCATTGGCAACATTACTTGCCAGTGTGGAAGGAAGAGATTTATCGATGTTGTAATAAATCTGTGTATGGTTGTTTCCGTAAATTGCAGGATACAGAAGTACAAGGAAAATAATCAGCCATACTTTGTAATGTTTTGTAATAAATCCGGAAGCTTTATCAAGGCTCGGAATCAGTGCTTTGTGTTTTGTCTTCTCGATTGCTCCGTCAAATACAAGGATCATTGCCGGGAGAACAGTAACACAGCAGATAACGCCGATGACAACACCTTTTGCCATAACGATACCCATGTCACGTCCAAGTGCAAAGGTCATAACACAGAGTGCAAGGAAACCGGCAATTGTTGTAACAGAACTTCCTGCTACGGATTTAAAGGTATCTCCGATTGCATGTGCCATCGCACGTTCTTTTTCATCGTATTTCTTCTTATAAGCTTCAAATGAGTTCAGAAGGAAAATGGAATAATCCATTGTTACACCAAGCTGAAGCACTGCTGTCAGTGATTTTGTGATGTAGCACACCTGACCGAAGAAAATATTACTTCCGAGGTTGTATACAACCGCAAGTCCTACACTGATCAGGAACAGCACCGGAATTACCAGTGAGTCCATCGCAAGAAGCAGAACCAGAAGGGAGAGGCATGCAGCGATCACAACGTAGATTGGCATTTCTTCCAGGGCAATGTTCTTGATATCAGTTACAACACCTGACATACCACTGATATAACACTGCTCATTTGCGATCTTACGCATATCTGTAACTGCTTCCATTGCCGCATCGGAAGATGTCGTATTATCAAACAGTGCGATCATCATCGTTGCATCTCCGTTAAAGAATGCATCTTTGAATTTATCCGGGATCATGCTTACCGGGATGCTTAAATCAGCTACACTGTCATACCACAGTACATCCTTTACATGATCTACATCCTGAAATTTTTCCTTTAATGCCGCTACGTCTTTCAGATCCATATTTTCGACAACTACCATGGAGAATGCACCCATTCCAAATTCATCCACCATGATGTCCTGACCTTCTACTGTCTCCAGAGAATCCGGCAGATAGCTTAAGATATCGTAGTTGACTCTCGTTGCTGCCATTCCCAGGAATGATGGTATCAGCAGAAGCAGACTGACTATGACAATCACGACTTTATGCTTCGCAATCCATTTTCCAACCTTAATCATCTTGTCCTCCTTATTGACTTTCTTTCTCATTTATGACTGTTAGTCACTTTTTATTCATACAGAGTTATATACCAAAACTGACCATTAGTCAATATACGTTTTGACCAATGTGTCCAAAAATTCTTTTGTATTTTTTGTAATATTGACTTTTGGTCAGTTTTGACTATAATAAATAACGAAGTTGTTTTCGTAATTTAGAGGGAGGTTTTCTGATGGGAAAAGTAGAGTCAAATAAAAAACAGAAAAAAGATGCTCTGTTTAACACTGCATTTGAGCTTTTTACCACAAAGGGCACAAATAAAACTACGATCTCAGATATCGCAGACAAAGCCGGTGTCGCCAAGGGAACCTTCTATCTGTATTTTAAAGATAAATATGATATCAGAAACAAATTAGTTTCCTATAAAACAAAAGAACTTTTTTACCGGGCCTATCAGTCGGTTCTCGAACATGAGATTTCAGGATTTGACAACCAGCTTCATTTTATGGTTGATTTTATTCTGGACAGTCTCGAGCAGGATTATGCCCTTCTTGTTTTTATTTCCAAGAATCTTTCATGGGGCGTTTTTCAGGCAGCTCTCGATGATAAGATGCCGGACAGTGATCAGCAGTTTTATCAGCAGTATCTTGAATTAATAAAAAAAGATGGCCGTACTTACGACCATCCTGATCTGATGCTTTTCTCTGTTATTGAGCTGGCAAGCTCCACCTGCTACAGCTGTATTCTTTATCAGCAGCCGGTTTCACTTGCCGAATATCGTCCTTATATGCACCGGACGATCGATGCGATCCTGACAAGTTTTGAATCAAAGGGACTTTAATTTTCCCTCCTGCTGCGCTTTTTCAAGAAGTTCCACAATTCTGCGATTTGCACTTCCTATAATTATACCTGCATTGATAACACTTTCGCAGGAATCCATCAATTTCACAGCCTCTTCAAATGTCTGGTCGCTTATTTTCTCAAAAGGCTTTTCAGTTACTGTCTGTACTGCCAGAAGTCGTGCAAGCTGATAATCAATGTCATTCGGGTACAAAACCCCTGCCGCAAAAGGTATATTCTTACGCTGCAGCCTCCTGTAAACCGGTATTCCGCTTCCCCCGGAAGATATCACAAACACTTTTGGTTCTCCCTCTGGTCTCGGAAGTTCCAGACTGCCGAAGACCGGGTCAAAATACCCATTATCTATTCCATACAGCTCTCTGATCGTCTCCTCCTGAAAAATAGTTTCCGGTTTGCCGCAATGAGCAATCCTGTCGCCTTTGACGCAGATAATTTTATCTGCTACTTTTTCAGCCAGATCAATCTCATGAAGAGACATAATTACCGTAATTCCTTTTTTCTTCGCCATATTCCTGAGAATTGAGAGTAATTCCAGTTTATAACGTACATCCAGAAAAGATGTCGGCTCATCCAGAACAATAATCTCCGGTTCCTGACAAATTGCTCTTGCCAGAAGAACCCTCTGACGCTGTCCGTCACTGATCGCATTAAAATCTCGTTCTCCAAGTTCCTGCGCATGAACCGCTTCCATAGCTTCGTCAACCTTTTGTTCGTCTTCTCTGCTTAAGATTCCCAATTTTCCGGTATATGGATAGCGTCCTGTCGCAACAATGTCATGACAGGTCATAAGTTCCGGCTTCATACGGTCAGTCAGAACAACCGCCATTTTAGTAGACAAATCTCGGAACGAAAGTTTTGTCAGATTTTCCTCTGCAATTGTCACATTTCCAGAAATAAGCTTTAACTGACGTGTGATACTTTTCAGAATTGTGGACTTGCCTGCACCATTGGGGCCGATCAGCGTCACAATTTCTCCTTTTTCAATTCCGATACAGATATCATGAATCAGTGCTTTCCCATTGTAGCCGACTGCCAGATTATCCATATTTATATATTGATCTGTCATATCATTGTTTTCCTTTCTGGCGTTTCAACATCATTGCAATAACTACCGGCGCACCAAAGATTGATGTCACAGTACTGATATTCAGTTCCAGCGGTGCAAAAGCAGTTCTCGCAATCAGGTCACTCAGCATACAAAAAACAGCACCTCCCAGGAATGTCCCCGGTATAACAACAAGTGGTCTGGATGTATTCAGTGCCTGTTTTACCAGATGCGGGACTGCAATACCTACGAAAGAAATCGGTCCTGCAAATGCAGTTACCGTCGCAGACAACACACTTGACAAAAGAATCAGCGTTACTCTGAATACTCTTATGTTTACGCCCATGCTCTGCGCATAGGCTTCTCCCAGCTGATAAGCTCCAATTGGTTTTGAAAGCATAAAGGTTAGTATAACCGCCACTGCAATGATCAGTGCTGATATTTTTACATTACTCCAGCTCATACCGGAGAAACTTCCCTGTGACCATCCATGAAGGTTTACAATATCAGAGTCTTCTGCAAAAGTAATCATAAAATCCGTAATCGCAGAGCATATATACCCGATCATGGTACCTGCAATCAACAGTGTTGCCATATGCTTAATCTGTCTGGATACCAGAAGAATAAATCCGGTTGCAATAAGTGAACCGATAAAAGCTGCGATTACCAGTGTATAAGAAGATACTTTGTTAAATTTTTCAAGGAAATAGATCATTGCCAGCGCAACTACCATCTTCGCTCCGGATGAGATTCCCAAAAGATAAGGGCCTGCAATGGGATTCTCAAAAAAGGTCTGAAGCAGAAAACCCGAAAGAGAAAGCGCACCGCCCAGAATCGCCGCCATCAAAAGACGTGGCATTCGAATCTTCCATATAATGTTGTATTCTGTCTGTGCTCCTTCCCTCAGAAAAATAATCTTCAAAATACGGGAAACCGGAATATTTGTAGTACCTGTGTTGATATTCAGAATCAGAATTGCAAAAAGTGCTGCTGCCATTACTGCAAATACTACTGCATAACGCGAACGCCGCCGGAAATTTTCCATATGGAAGCTTCCGGTGCTTCCGTCTGTTTGTGATTTCATCATGACCGCTCCTATAATTAGTTGATTTTTGTTATAAATGTCATCTGGCTTTCATCCCCGTCTGTAAGCATCAGATGAAGATCCGTGATCATATTTCCTACTATATCCGTTGCCTGATAAAGATATTTACCTGCGCACCAGACGTTTCCCTCTTTGACTGCCTTAAAGTCAGCAAAAAGTTCACTTTTCTGCAGGAGCTCGTCCACGCTGTTGATCGGGTCATCAATGGTTCCATTGTATACCAGATAATCCGCATCAATTGCCTGAGTATAAAATTCTTCCATCGTCATCGGCACAGAAGAACGTTTTGTTTCTTCTTCGGAATCAACCTGTGTCGGCACATAACGTCCACCGGCGATTTCAATCATTTTGGGAACATAATCTGTCGGTTTTCTTACTACTACAGAACCATCACTGCTGATATAAAAGAATGCAACGGTTTTTTCGGTATTTTTGAAATCTTTCAGATCTGAAATAACTTTCGCCTGTTCATCAAAAAATGCCTTTGCTTCATCCCTCTTATCAACCATCTCCGCATAAACTTTGATCCACTCCGTTCTTCCAAGAGGATGATTTTCATAGCTGGAACGATCTGTAAAAACAGGAATTCCCATCTGTTCGATCATTTCCTGAACTTTCGGAGTATGCAGGATCATGGTTGATTCGATTGCCAGATTACAGCCGGAATTTACAAGCAGCTCGTAATCCGGTTCACTGTACTTGCCGGCAAAAACAATGCTTCCATCTTCCATGGCCTGTTTTGCCGCCTCTACATACCAGCCAGACTCCTGAAGGGAAGAAAATTTGATATTGTCCAGTGCATCCAGCGAAGAAAACAATGACATAGCCGAAGTTGCTGCCAGATAAATATTATCCAGCGGTTTCTGAAGCACTACGATATCACTGTCCAGACCGTCCGGTGCTGTTTTTCCCTCCGGCACAAGCAGGAACTGTCCGCTGTCCGGTACATCGATCAGAGTGTAATCATCATTGTAATAATATATATGGAAACATTCTGCAAAATCGTTCTGCATTTCCGATTCAAATGTCAGTCCCGGAATTTCCGGTGCAGAAGAATCCGTGTCTGCGGCCTTTACATTCATGGAAATGCTGAAAATGCCTGCTACAAAAAAGCATACCATCAACAATGATAACCACAGAGTTCTTATACTTCTTTCTTTCATTTTCTTATCTCATCCTCCGATTTTGTATAAGGGGCGATCCGAAGACCGCCCGTGTTTTATTCTGTATCTGTGTTTTCTTTTGTGTCTGTACTTTCCTGAGTATCTGTACTTTCTTTCGAATCGCTGCTATGTGCACCTGCAGCAGATTCATAAAGTTTGGAAGCTTCTTTCTCGCATCCGAACAGCGCACCATATACCTTGCTCCATTCGTATTTCGCAAGTACATCTTTTTCATCTTTTGAACGGTCAAGTATCATAGGAATCTTGAGGATTGCAAATTTTTCTGCAAGAGCTGTCATAGCCGGATATTTTGTATCACCCTGCTCCTCTTCCGATTTATCTTTCAGAATATCAGACGGCACGATCGCAAGCTTACATTTATTCTTCACAAGATCTTTCAGGTCAGCCTTATCATAAGTTCCCGCAGAAATGATATCACCATTTTTTATGGATTCTTTTATTTTATCAATTTTGCATTCCTCTTCTGTTACTGACACCGCTGAAACGTTTTTATCCGCACCGATCTTATTGATCATTTCCAGCGCCACATCAGATGCCACGTATGTTTTGTCCATCGGAAGCTGAATGACGATGATTGATTTGTCAATTCCTGCCGGAATCTGATCCGTCTTGTCTTCCGGAACCAGCAGATAACGGATAGCATCCTGTTTGTAGAGTTTTGCATAATCCTGTTCGGATGCTGCTTCTTCTCCATCTGTACCGGAGGATTTGGAAGAAGTTGTCTCTTCAGATGATTTTGCAGAATCACCATTCTCACTGTCCGATGTAGTCTGTGCTGCATTATTCTGTGTAAGATCCACACTTTCTTTGCCAAACTCATCATTTAATGAAATTTCAAGTACTGTCATATCATTGCTGTAATAATGAATTTTGAACATTTTTGAATGTTCCAGTTTCAGTGAGCTCATATATTCCAGCCCCGTGATCTTTGGTGCTGCATCATCTTTGTAAACAATACCTGCATCTGTTTCGGCCTCTTCGCCCGCAGCTACCTTCTTTGCGCTTCCGGCTGCTTTTGCAGAGACACTGCTTCCTGATGAACTCTTGCTGCTGTCTGAAATATCCATACCAAAATACAATGTATATTCGATTTCGTATGGTTTTGACATAGCCGTAGTACAGCCAACTACCTTATTGTTGGCATTCAGCTGAACCGGAATCTTGAAAGTTGTATAATCACTTCCCTGCTCTACCGGATCATACTGGCTTCCACTGGCTTTAAGATAAATCCACTTGCCACTGTTAAAAGTTACATAAGCCCATGCCTGTCCGTTCTCTACACTGATCTTATCACAGGTGATATTCAGCCCGTGTGTACCGGTTCCGCCTGACCATGAAAACGAAAAGGCATCTGAACCATATTCACCATCTTTTAAGCTTCCCGCCGAAGAATCCACCTGACTGGTCTTACCGTCTGTTTTGGACTGATACTGGCTGCCGGATGAACTGCTTCCGCCGGTGCTGCTTCCACTGGAGCTTCCTCCGCCGGTACTGCTTCCGTTCGAACTGCTTCCATTGGAATTACTTCCATTAGAACTGTTACTTCCACTGGAATTGTTTCCGCCTGTGTTACTTCCGTTAGAGCTGTTATTTCCATTAGAATTGCTTCCGTTGGAATTATTTCCACCGGAGTTATTGCTGCCGGAATTATCACTCTTTGAACCATCCCCGCCAGTCTCGGAACCACTGGTATCTACTGTAAATTTCAGGGTATGGTCATACCACATTTTTTCTTTGTCTCCGGCTTCATAATAACGATGGGAACGTGCTGCCAGTTTTACTTCCTGATTCAGACCCGGGAGTGAAAATGTATAAGTATATTTACCATTTCCGTCAACTTTGTAGGAGATCAGATTGCTGTCATCTGCCTTAAGTGCATCTTCTTTGCTTCCCAGGAACAGCCTGTCATATCCATCACTGCTCAGCGTGATCGTAGCCGTGACTTTACCGCTTTGGGCAACAAGTTTGCAGGCTATAATCTTAAACATCGTCTTTGTTCCATATGTATGTTCTACATTTCCGATATAAGTTCCATCCTTTACCTCATCGCCGGATGGCTTATCTGAAGACCCTGTATCGTTTTTTGTAATATGGATCGTATAATCAATGTCATGGGGTTCTGTCATAGCTATTGTCGTTGCAGTAATGACCATATCTGTATTCAAGGCAACCGGAATCTCAAAATAAGATCCTCCCTCATTGCTCGTCGGCAGATATTCCTGACTGTCAACTACTACTCTGGTAAATTTCTCACTGCTGAACTTGA
>OLQG01000462.1_pt1 | contig 33308 bp, 30 predicted proteins | sample 1672221 | NCBI WGS metagenome assembly OLQG01 (sample SAMEA3136660, study PRJEB25190) | human gut metagenome | biome: human gut; feature: human-associated habitat; material: faeces | place: Austria | collected 2013
TCTTTTTACCTTCTGTTAACAAATACAAAACTATTAGCCAATACCGTATAACATACACACTGTGTGGTGGTTTGAATAGACTTCAGGTGTATGTGACAGAAATAAAAGAAAAACAAATATTTAAAAGAATCAAGGTGGCAAACATGAGCACTTTTTGAGTGCGTTTTTTACAAATTCGCAGTGCCTGTGGTTGGATGTCTGACCGTGGCTGCGGGCATTTTGGCTCGCAGCGAGGGAGTTTCCAAAGGAACAGGCACGGATCAGCGATTTGTAAAAAACGCTCTTAAAAATGCGGAGTTGCCACCGGATGCTTTCAAATATTTGTGTTTCTTTTATTTCTGTCACATACATGATAGACTATGTCAAATCAGTGCATTAAAGTTGCGTATCGTCAGAAATTTTGTTATAATTATTAATTATTACGAAAAGGAAAGGAAATTATTTACTATGAAGAAAGAGAATAACAAAAAAAGTGCAAGCGCTTTGATCGGTGCGGCATTTCTTATGGCAACTTCGGCAATTGGACCTGGATTTCTGACACAAACTGGTAAATTTACAGATAGTCTGCATGGAAGCTTTGGATTTGTAATTTTAATCTCCGTGATCTTAGCAGCGATCGTGCAGTTAAATGTATGGAGAGTTCTGTGCGTATCTGGAATGCGTGGACAGGATGTGGCGAATAAGGTACTTCCTGGACTTGGATATGTGATCGCATTTTTAGTTGTAGCAGGTGGTCTTGTATTTAATATCGGTAACGTTGGTGGAGGTGCTTTAGGTTTTAATACACTTCTTGGAATTCCTACTACTGTTGGATATTTTATTGCGGGAGCAATTGCGATCATCGTATTTTTATCAAAGAATGCATTAAATGCTATGGATAACCTTACAAAGATCCTTGGTGGGATCATGATCCTTGTCATCTTTATTGTGATCCTGATCGTACAGCCGCCAGTTGGTATGGCAGCAAAAGAAACAATCATGCCAACAGCATCTATGGGAGATATTTTCCCAGCGATCCTTACATTACTTGGAGGAACAGTCGGTGGATATATTACATTTGCAGGTGCACATCGTCTGATTGATTCAGGAATCACTGGAAAAGAGAACTTAAAAGAGATCAATAAGAGTTCTGTTATGGGAATGGGAATTGCAACGATCGTACGTATCTTCTTATTCCTTGCAGTTTTAGGAGTGGTTGTAGCAACAGCAACTTCACCAGCTCATACATTAGATGCAGCGAACCCAACAGCGGATGCATTTTTACAGGGAGCAGGACAGATCGGTTATAGATTCTTTGGACTTGTGATCTTATGCGCAGCGATCACATCCATCGTTGGATGTGCTTATACATCTGTGTCTTTCCTTAAGACATTCAGCAAAACGATTGAGAAGAATGAGAAATGGTTTATTGTAGGATTTATCGCGATCAGTACTGTATGTATGGCACTTGCTGGACAGCCAGCGGTATTATTAGTACTTGCAGGAGCATTAAATGGATTGATCTTACCGATCACATTAGGAGTTTGCCTGATCGCATCTCAGAAGAAATCTGTTATGGGAGAAGATTATCATCATCCAGTATTATTACTGGTTCTTGGAATCGTGGTAGTTGTTGTTTCAGGATATCTTGGAATTACATCATTAAGCAGCTTAAGTGCATTATTTGCATAAGCAAAATTGTCTGGATAAACAGATAAGTTTAAAACATAGAAGCACAGACTGACCGAAAGGAGTTATGTGAAAAAACATGGAAGAAGTAAAGATTAGTACTGCGGGAGATTCTGCCTTACTCATTGAATTTGGACAGGAAATTTCCCCAGAGATCAATGCAAGGATCACAGCCTTTGTACATCTTTTAAAAGCGCAGCGTATCGAAGGTGTGCAGGATATGATCCCGGCATTTACCAGTCTCTTGATCAATTATGACCCGAGGGTGGTAAATTACAAAACATTAACAAAACGTCTACAGAAGTTACTAAAACTGGATGTCAATGAAGAGACATCGACATCCAGAATTTTTGAAATCCCAGTATGTTATGGAGGAGAATACGGACCAGATATTGAAAATATCGCAAAAAATGCTGGTTTAACGGAAGAAGAGGTTATAAAGATTCATTCTTCCAAAGACTACTTGATCTACATGCTTGGATTTTTGCCAGGATTTTCATATCTTGGAGGACTTGATGAAAGAATTCATACACCAAGACTGGCGAACCCAAGAATCAGAATTCCGGCAGGAAGTGTTGGGATCGGTGGCTCTCAGACAGGAATTTATCCGCTTGATTCACCAGGAGGATGGCAGTTACTTGGTCTGACACCAGTAAAAACCTATGATCCAGAACGAGAGAATCCAATTCTTTTTGAAGCTGGAGATTATATCCGTTTTGTACCTGTTTCAGAAGAAGAGTATTTAAAGATCAAAGAACAGGTTGAAAATGGAACATATGAATGTATCATTCATACAAAGGAGGTGTAGATTATGGGAATTCGTGTATTAAAAGGCGGAATGATGACAACGGTGCAGGATCTTGGAAGAACAGGATACCAGAGTCAGGGATTTAGTGTATCCGGAGTTATGGATGTTCGTTCTTTTAAGATTGCAAATCTCCTGCTGGATAACCCGGAAAATGAAGCAGTTCTTGAATTTACCTTAATAGGACCAACACTTGAATTTACATCCGAGACGATCATTTCAATCACAGGTGGAGATTTCCGCCCGCAGATCAATGGAAAACCTGCCAAGATGTATACAGCAATTTATATGCATCGTGGAGATATTTTGACATTTGGCGGAGCAAGAACTGGAACAAGAGGATATATTGCATTTTCAAGTTATCTTGATGTGCCAGTAGTCATGGGAAGCCGTTCTACGAATATCAAATGTCAGATCGGTGGATATAAAGGCCGGAAACTAGAAGATGAAGATTATATTGCGTTCAGGGCAAAGCGAAGATATCTGCCATATTATTTATCAAGAAGTCTGGATCTTGATGAATTTGATCAGGAAAAGATAACATTAAGAGTTGTCATGGGACCTCAGGAAAAGATGTTTACAAAAGAGGGCCGAGAAACATTTTTAAATTCAGAATATACAGTAACAAGTGAATTTGACCGCATGGGATGCCGATTAGAAGGACCATTTATCGCATATAAGACGACTTCAGACATCATATCTGACGGAATCGCCTTTGGATCTGTTCAGGTACCAAGTCATGGAAAACCGATCATCTTATTAGCAGACCGCCAGACAACGGGTGGATATGCGAAGATCGCGACAGTTGTTTCTGTAGATATTCCGAAACTTGTTCAAAGAAAAACAGAACAAAAAGTAAGATTTCAGGCAGTATCCGTAGAAGAAGCCCAGAAGCTGTTAGCAGATGAGATGAAAGAGCTGAATGACTTCAGAAGCCAGATTTATACACCTTGTAAAGAAGTATTAGATTGCAGACTCGTTGCAAAACGAATCAGCACACTATTTAAATAGAAAAGGAGAATGAAACGGTGAATTTAGATAAAATTGAGAAATTAGTAAAGATCATCGAGAATTCCTCTATGCTTGATTTCAGCATTCAGGAAGGCGATGTAAAGATCAAAATGAGCAGAAGAGGAAGTGTTGGAGCGCCTGCTGCACCGATGTCAGTTTCCACACAGGGTGTTGATACAGTAGAAAGTATTGATTCCGAAGATGAATCATACATCACATCTCCGATCGTAGGTACCTTTTATTCGGCTCCATCCCCAGATGCCAAGGCATTTGTGAAGGTTGGAGACAGAGTCAAGGCAGGACAGACTGTATGTATCCTTGAGGCGATGAAATTAATGAATGAGATCGAAAGTGATTATGACTGTGAGATTGAAGCTGTCTTAGCAAGCAACGAACAGAAAGTTGAATATGGACAGCCATTATTTAAAGTAAAAAAACTTGAAGACTAAAGGAGGCATTGTATGTTTCGAAGTATATTGATCGCGAACCGTGGTGAGATCGCAGTGCGCATTATTCGTGCTTGTCGTAATATGGGGATCAAGAGTATCGCGGTTTATTCAAAAGAAGATAAAGACAGTCTTCATGTACAATTAGCAGATCGAAGAGTATGTATCGGAGAAGGACCTGCAAAAAACAGCTACTTAAACATGGAACGTATCATTTCTGCAGCAAAGAATACGGACGCAGATGCGATCCATCCAGGGTTTGGTTTCTTATCTGAGAATGCTGATTTCGTTCGCTTATGTAAAGAAAATGGTATTGCATTTATCGGACCGAGTGCAGAAGTCATTGACAGCATGGGAAATAAATCAAACGCAAGAAAAACAATGATGGAAGCAGGAGTTCCAGTTGTTCCAGGAACCAAAGAACCTGTCTATGATGCAGCTACAGGGGAGAAATTAGCAGATGAGATCGGTTATCCAGTTATGATAAAAGCATCTTCAGGTGGTGGTGGAAAAGGAATGCGAGTTTCCAGATCCAAAGAAGATTTTGAATTCAATTTCAATACTGCTCAGAGAGAATCTGCCAATGCATTTGGTGATGATACGATGTACATTGAGAAATTCATCGAGAATCCAAGACATGTGGAGATTCAGATCATGGCAGATGGACATGGGAATGTCGTAGCCTTGGGAGAACGTGATTGTTCTGTTCAGAGAAATCACCAGAAACTGATCGAAGAATCACCATCCCCAGCGATCACGGAAAAGATCAGAAAATCTATGAATCACGATGCGATCCTTGCAGCGAAAGCAGTAGGGTATACCAATGCTGGAACCATAGAATTTATCCTTGATCCAAAAGGAACCTATTATTTCATGGAAATGAACACACGTATTCAGGTAGAACATGGGGTCACAGAGATGGTTACGGGAACAGATCTGATCATTGAACAGATCCGAGTGGCTATGGGAATGGAATTAAGTTTTACACAGGAAGATGTGGAGATCAACGGACATGCGATCGAATGTCGTATCAATGCAGAGATTCCAGAGAAAAACTTTATGCCAAGTCCAGGTGTGATCAAACATTTGCATTTGCCAGCTGGAAATGGAGTTCGTGTAGATACCGCAATTTATACAGGGTACTGTATTCCATCCGAATACGATTCTATGATCGCAAAAGTTATCGTACACGCACCAGACCGTGATGCAGCATTACAGAAAATGAGATCAGCTCTTGATGAGATGGTGATATTAGGAATCAATACAAACCTTGATTTCCAGTATCAGCTGATGAATAACCGTGAATTCTGTGAAGGAAAAGCGGATACAGGATTTATCGAGAGACTCTTGAAATTAGATTAAATTCGATAAAACGGAAGAAATGGAGGTATAAATTAAATGTACCAGATAGATTTAAATAGTGACCTTGGAGAAAGTTTTGGACGTTACACGATCGGGAATGATGATAAGATCATTCCATTGATCACATCAGCGAATGTTGCATGTGGTTATCATGCATCCGATCCAGTGGTTATGATGGAGACGATCCAGAGAGCAAAAGAAGCCGGGATCGCAGTTGGAGCTCATCCTGGACTTCCAGATCTGATGGGATTTGGACGAAGAAGCATGGCGGTTTCCAACGAAGAAGCGAAAGCATATACACTATACCAGATCAGTGCGATAGGTGGAATGTGTAAAGCGGCCGGAGTGAAATTACAGCATGTAAAACCACATGGAGCATTATATAATATGGCGGCTAAGGATTATGATCTGTCTAAAGCAATCTGTGAAGCAATTTATGAATATGATAAAGACCTGATCGTTATGGGATTATCTGGAAGCGAGATGATCAAAGCAGCAAAAGACTGTGGATTAAAGTCAGCCAGTGAAGTATTTGCAGACAGAGCTTATGAAGAAGATGGAACACTGGTGAATCGAAGAAAACCAGGAGCTATGATCGAAGATGAAGATGAAGCGATCAACCGAGTTATTCGTATGATAAAAGAAGGAAAAGTGACTTCGATCACTGGAAAAGATATTGATATTAAGGCAGACTCAGTATGCGTTCACGGAGATGGAGAGAAAGCATTATTATTTGTGGAGAAGATCCGTAAGACATTCGGTGAGAATGAGATAGAAATCTGTCATTTATAATGGAGATATTTTTAAGATAATGAAGAAATGGTAGATGGATCTAGAGATGAATTCATCTGCCATTTTTTCATTTCATAGCAATTTGTGACTCTATTGATGCCATGTCATCGAATCGCTGCTATCGAAAGGCATATGATAGAGATTTTTGTTATCAGGAAATTAAGAAAAATCTTGGGAAGATGTATGATTCTGAGATAGGAAAAGCAGTACTTGAACATTGGGATTATGTCGTCGGAAATGAGAAAGAGACATATAAGAAAGAAGGAGACAAATGGAAGGGAAAGTAAGAGATTTAAGAAGTGCGTTAGAACGGCTAAAGAAAATAGAGGGGCAATACATAGAGACTGATGTAGAAGTTGATCCAATGGCAGAACTTGCGGGAGTTTACCGCTATGTAGGTGCAGGTGGAACTGTAAAGCGCCCGACAAAAGAAGGTCCAGCGATGGTATTTAATAATGTCAAAGGACATAAAGATGCCAGAGTAGCCATCGGTGTATTAGCAAGCAGAAAGCGTGTGGCAGCGCTCTTGGACTGTAAACCAGAAGAATTAGGAAAGAAACTTTATCATAGCGTAGATAATCCGATAGCACCAGTGGAATATCAGGGAGATGCACCATGTCAGCAGGTTGTTCATAAAGTGGAAAATCCAGACTTTAATTTGTATGATCTGGTACCAGCACCAACCAACACACCAGATGATGCAGGCCCATATATTACATTGGGTATGTGCTATGCAACGCACCCAGACACAGGAGTTCATGATGTAACCATCCACAGATTATGCATTCAGGGAAAAGATGAACTTTCTATTTTCTTCACTCCTGGAGCAAGACACATCGGAGCAATGGCAGAACGTGCAGAAGAATTAGGACAGAAACTTCCAATTTCAATCAGTATCGGAGTGGATCCGGCGATCGAGATCGGTTCTTGTTTCGAGGCACCAACAACGCCTCTGGGATACGATGAATTATCTGTAGCAGGTGCATTGAGAAATGAACCAGTAGAGCTTTGTAAATGCTTAACAGTTAACGAAATGGCAATTGCAAATGCCGAATATGTCATCGAAGGGGAAGTGATTCCAAATGTCCGGGTACAGGAAGACCAGAACAGCCACACAGGCTATGCAATGCCAGAATTTCCAGGATACACAGGACCTGCAAGTTCACAGTGTTGGCTGATCAAAGTCAAAGCGGTAACACACAGAGAAAATCCGATCATGCAGACATGTATCGGGCCAAGTGAAGAACATGTATCCATGGCTGGAATCCCAACAGAAGCAAGTATTTATGGAATGGTAGAAAAAGCGATGCCGGGACGTCTTCAGAATGTATACTGCGGCTCCGCAGGCGGTGGAAAATACATGGCAGTCTTACAGTTTAAGAAACGAGAAGCCAGCGATGAAGGAAGACAAAGACAGGCAGCACTTCTTGCATTTTCAGCATTCAGTGAACTGAAGCATGTATTTTTGGTAGACGAAGACGTCGACTGTTTCGATATGAATGATGTATTATGGGCAATGAATACAAGATTCCAGGGAGATGCAGATATCATCACGATTCCAGGGGTAAGATGTCATCCACTGGATCCATCCAACGATCCAACATGTTCTTCAAGTATCAGAGATCATGGGATTGCATGCAAGACAATCTTTGACTGTACTGTTCCATATGATCAGAAAGAGCGATTCAAGAGAGCAAGATTTATGGAAGTTGATCCGGAACACTGGTTATCATAAAATACAGAATATAAATAGGAAAAGGAAATTTATTTGAATGAAGAAACGACTGATCATAGGAGCAACAGGGGCAAGTGGAATTCCAATCTTGATCCAGTGTCTAAAATTGGTGCAAGAGCAGAAGGATTTTGAATCTTATTTGGTTATGACAGATAGTGCCAAACTGACCTTGGAACATGAAACAAAAATGAAGGTGGAAGAGGTTGAAAAACTTGCTGATCATGTTCTGGATTCAAGAGAGATCGGTGCAGGACCAGCCAGTGGATCATTTCAGACGGAAGGGATGCTCATTGTCCCATGTAGTATGAAGACAATTGCAGGAATTCACAGTGGATATGCAGACAATCTGATACTTCGTGCAGCGGATGTAACGATCAAAGAGCAACGGCCATTGGTGCTTGCAGCAAGAGAGACACCACTGAGTGCGATTCATCTTAGAAATCTTCAGGAATTGGCAATGATTCCGAATGTGCGGATCATTCCACCAATGATGACTTTTTATCATATGCCAGAGAGCATAGAAGAAATGATGTATCATATTGCAGCAAAACTATTAGAACCATTTGGGATAGAAGCAAAAGAATATCGAAGATGGAGCGGATTGTAGAAAGAGAGGTTTCTATGAAAATATTATCATTTGGATCATTAAATATTGACTATGTATATAAAGTTTCTCATTTTGTGAAAAAAGGAGAAACATTGTCTGCAGAAGAGTTGAATGTATATACAGGCGGAAAAGGATTAAACCAGTCCATTGCACTTTCACGTGCAGGAATGGAAACATATCATGCAGGAGCGATTGGCATGGATGGACTATTTTTGTTAGATCAATTAAAAGAAGCAGGAGTAAATACAGATCTTGTTAAGATCCTTGAAGACGTAAGAACAGGAAATGCGATCATTCAAAATGATGAAGAGGGCGATAACTGTATTATTCTATTTGGAGGAGCTAATCAGGCAATCAGTAAGGAACAAGTGGATGAAGTCTTTGAACATTTTAAAAATGAAGATTATTTACTGATCCAAAATGAGATCAATGAACTTCCATATATAGTAAAGAAAGCAAAAGAAATTGGAATGAAGATCATTTTAAATCCATCTCCAATGAATGAGAAGATAAAAGAACTTCCACTAGATCAGATCAACTATTTTCTTTTAAATGAAATAGAAGCAATGCAGATTCTTGATATGGAAGAACCAAAAGAAATTGATGGGAAATATATTAGTGGTCTGTTACATCAGAAATTCCCAGAAGCAACCATCGTATTAACTTTAGGAAGTGAAGGATCTGTATGTATATCTGGTGATGAATATGTGGAACAGTCAATTTATAAGGTAAAGACAGTCGATACAACGGCAGCAGGAGATACCTATACCGGATATTTTATTGCAGGTATCTTAAATGGAAAAACGATTAAAGAAGCAATGGATACCGCATCCAAAGCATCAGCAATTGCAGTAAGCAGACAAGGGGCAGCCCCATCCATTCCATGTCTGGAAGAAGTAGAAGAATATAAAAATTAGAAGAAATGAAGGCAGATTTTCTAAGGTATCATATAGAAGATCTGCTTTCATTTTTGTTTGAAAATAAGATAAACGAAAAAATTAAAAATAATTAGCACTCACCACTTGACAGTGCTAATAATGAGTGTTATATTACGAATAGAACAAAAGATAAATGGATATCTTAATATAGATAAATACCCATTCGTAAAGGAGGAAAGAGTATGAACATCAACAAATTTACACAGAAGTCCATTGAGGCAGTCAATCAGTGTGAGAAGATCGCCTACGATCATGGACATCAAGAGATAGATCAGGAACACTTCTTATATAGCTTGCTTACGATTGATGACAGTCTGATCGCAAGCCTGCTTGAGAAGATGGGAATTAACAAAGAAACATTTTTAAGCCAGGTACAGGAGTTATTGAATAAGAAACCGAAAGTATCCGGTGGTCAGGTATATATGAGTAATGACTTGAATCAGGTACTTCTTCACGGAGAAGACGAGATGAAAGCCATGAAAGATGAATATGTATCTGTAGAACACCTATTCCTTGCAATGATCAAGCATCCAAATAAAGCAGTCAAAGAATTATTCCGTGCTTACGGAATTACAAGAGATCGTTTCTTACAGGTGTTATCACAGATCCGTGGTGGACAGAAAGTCACAAGTGACAATCCAGAAGAGACATATGACAGTCTTGAAAAATACGGATATGACCTTGTAAAGAGAGCCAGAGAACAGAAACTAGATCCAGTCATCGGACGTGACAGCGAGATCCGTAACGTTGTTCGTATCTTATCAAGAAAGACAAAGAATAACCCAGTATTGATCGGTGAACCGGGTGTAGGTAAGACAGCCGTTGTTGAAGGATTAGCACAGCGAATCGTTCGTGGTGATGTGCCAGACCAGTTAAAAGATAAGACAATTTTTTCACTGGATATGGGATCACTGGTAGCAGGTGCCAAATACCGTGGTGAATTTGAAGAGCGTTTAAAAGCGGTTCTGGAAGAAGTTAAGAAAAGTGATGGACAGATTATCTTATTTATCGACGAACTTCATACGATCGTCGGTGCAGGTAAGACAGACGGAGCCATGGATGCGGGAAATATGTTAAAACCAATGCTTGCCAGAGGTGAATTACACTGCATCGGTGCAACAACCTTAGATGAATATCGCCAGTATATCGAGAAAGACCAGGCATTGGAACGTCGTTTCCAGCCAGTTATGGTCGATCAGCCAACCGTAGAAGATACAATTTCTATCTTAAGAGGTATCAAAGACAGATATGAAGTATATCACGGTGTTAAGATCACAGATAGTTCCCTGGTAGCAGCAGCAACTTTATCAAACCGTTATATCACAGATCGTTTCTTGCCAGATAAAGCCATCGACTTAGTCGATGAAGCATGTGCCATGATCAAGACAGAGATGAATTCCCTGCCAGCAGAACTGGATGAAGTTCAGAGAAAGATCATGCAGATGGAGATTGAGGAAGCCGCACTTAAGAAGGAAGATGACAGATTAAGCAAAGAACGTCTGGAAGAATTACAGAAAGAACTTGCCGAGATGCGAGAAGACTTCAAAGCAAGAAAAGCAAGATGGGAGAATGAGAAAGCTTCCGTTGAGAAAGTCTCCAAATTAAGAGAAGAGATCGAATCTGTAAACAGTGAGATCCAGATTGCCCAGAGAAATTATGATTTAAATAAAGCAGCCGAATTACAGTATGGTCGCCTGCCAGAATTGAAGAAACAGTTAGAAGAGGAAGAAGAACGCGTAGCGAAAGAAGACCGTTCTATGGTCAGAGAATCCGTCACAGAAGATGAGATCGCCAAGATCATTTCCCGTTGGACAGGAATTCCAGTAGCGAAACTTACTGAAAGTGAGAGAAATAAGACCTTACATCTTGATAAAATCCTTCATGAAAGAGTTGTTGGACAGGATGAAGCAGTGGAACTTGTTACAGAATCCATCATCCGTTCCAAAGCCGGAATCAAGGATCCAAGCAAACCAATCGGTTCTTTCTTATTCCTTGGACCAACAGGTGTAGGTAAGACAGAACTTGCTAAAGCACTGGCAGAAAGCTTATTTGATAACGAGCAGAATATCGTGCGAATCGATATGAGTGAATATATGGAGAAACACTCCGTGGCAAGACTGATCGGAGCGCCTCCGGGATATGTTGGATATGAAGAAGGCGGACAGTTGACTGAAGCAGTCAGAAGAAAACCTTACTCTGTAGTCTTATTTGATGAGATCGAGAAAGCCCATCCAGATGTATTTAATATCTTATTACAGGTATTAGACGATGGACGAATCACAGATTCCAAAGGTAAGACGGTAGACTTTAAGAACACGATTTTGATCATGACATCCAATATCGGATCTTCCTACCTGTTAGAAGGAATCGATGAAGATGGCAATATCAAACCAGAAGCACAGGATATGGTTATGAATGACCTTAAGAATCATTTCAGACCAGAATTCTTAAACCGTCTGGATGAAACGATCATGTTCAAGCCATTAACAAAAGCAAATATCACAAATATCATCGACTTACTTGTGAAAGATCTGAACCGCAGATTAGCAGACAAAGAATTAAGCGTTGAATTAACATCAGCAGCCAAGAATTATGTTGCCGACCATGGTTATGAACCAATGTATGGAGCAAGACCATTGAAGAGATATCTGCAGAAGAGTGTTGAGACACTGGCTGCAAGATTGATCTTGAGCGATGGGGTTGATGCGGAAGATACGATTTTGATTGATGTTGAGAATGATCAGCTGATTGCAAGGGTTAAATAGTTTGGTCAACCACATATAGGTATTTAATATAAAAGAAAGCTTTGAGTAGATATGCTCAAAGCTTTCTGCTTTTATAATTATCTAAACCTGAATTCTTCCAGCAATTTCATTCCCAACAGCATACCGTTTTGATCCAACGCCGATGATCATATAATCGCTGTTTTTACAAACAACTTGCAGTTTACTTCCCTGTTCAATCTTCAGTTCGCGGAGCTTTTCAACAGTTTCAGGTAAGCCTAATGCCCACTTGACAGTGCAAGTCGCTCCCTGCATGACTTTTGTTAATGGTTGCATGATAATCCCTCCTTCGAACTTATATGATGTATTTCTTTCTTATATTTTATTAGTCAAAAGTAAGGTTAGTCAATCGCAACATATAAAAACTGAAAATTTTCTCAATAAAAGTAAATTGAATATAAAATTATTCAGGAATGATCTCACCGCAGATTAGCTGAATGCTTTCCGTGACCATTCCAAGATAATTATCGTCGATCAAGGCAATGATCGTATCGCCAGCATGAATTTCAGTGCTTCCTCGAGCAATGATCTCTTCATCACCACGATTTAAAGTAACAATCAAACAATGTTCTGGCCATGGAATATCTTTTACAAGCTGTTTGGCTGCAATGGAACCAGTGCCAACGGCAAATCCACGAAGAACCTTATGATCAGCATCTTCGCTTTCTTTAAAGCCATTTTTAGCAAGAATTCGTCCTAGCAGACTTTCGTAAATTGGTTCACTCTTTAACAGATGCGCAACAAGATAGCTGATGATACAAACAACTGCCAGTGAAAGAAAGTGTTCAAATGTACCAGTCATCTCAGCAATCAGCAGGATACCTGTGATCGGTGCACGTACGATCGCTGTAAAGAATCCAGCCATGGAGATCGTAATAAAGTTCACTAAGTAATAAGAAGGAATTCCACTTGCCTGAATCACCAGTGTTCCATAGATCGCCCCAAGGTATGCACCGAGAATCAACAGTGGAAAGAAGATTCCACCAGGAGCCCCGGAACCAAAACAGAAGGCGGAGAAGAAAAACTTAGCAACTAATAATAATAACATCGTAGAGACAAGTAAAGTATGTCCTGTGATCAGAGAGATCATAGCATGTCCACCTGCTAAGATAGAAGGCAGCGTGTAACAAACGATCCCAGATACTACAAAAGGAAATACGATACGGTATTTTGCTGGGATTTTTTTCATTGCTCCAAATAAATCCTGTCCTTTCAACATGATAAAGTTATAAAAAGCACCACAAAGCCCAAGCAGGATTCCAAGAAGTATTAACATCCAATAATGTACAAGAGGAAGAGCAGCCTTTAAATGAAAATCAAAAACTGGAGATAATCCAAAGACATTTTTTGAAATAAAATCGGAAGTTACACATCCAGAGATGATGCAGACCAACATAGAGCTGTTAAAGTTCTTCTGTAATTCTTCTAGTGAAAACATCACACCTGCAAGCGGTGCATTAAAGGCAGCGGCAAGACCGGCACCTGCACCACAAGTCATCATATAGCGTTCTTTGGTTTGAGATTTTTTTGTAATCTTAGCAATACCCTTTGCAGCCATGGCACCAAGCTGTACGGAAGGGCCTTCGCGTCCCAGAGATAAACCTCCAAGAATACATAAAGTTCCACCAATGATCTTAGAACAAAGAACACGGTGCCAGTTCTGATTTAAATAACCTTTCATCTCTCCTTGAACCTGTGGGATACCACTTCCAGAAGCCATGCCTTCCCAAGACATGAGCCATCCAACGATCAGTCCCATAACGATCAAAACGATAAACCAGACAGCTATCCAGAAAGGCCTTGTTTTAGTAAATACAATGATCGTAAATAATAGTTTTTCAGCGTTATTTAAAAGCAGGCGGTAAATGACAGAAATGCATCCGGCAAAGATTCCGACAAACAGTCCGTCAAATACAAGTGAGACAGAAAATCCGTGGGGATTTTCCAGTAAGCTTTTCATTTGCTTCAAAATAATACCCTCCTTTTCTTTTCATATTCATATCGAATTTTATTTTACTACAAATTATGATATAATGGGAAAAGATTTTAAAAAGGAGGTCGAAAAATGCCGCCAATTACGAATGACTGGGCAGATTATTTAAAAGAAGAATACAAAAAGCCATATTATAGGAAATTATACCAAAAAGTTATGGATGAATATCACACCAAGCTGATTTTTCCACCAGCTGACGATATCTTTAATGCATTTCATTTTACTCCAGTAAAGGATGTAAAAGTTGTGATCTTAGGGCAGGATCCATATCATGGAGATGGACAGGCACATGGATTGTCATTTTCTGTGAAACCTGGAGTGGAAGCACCCCCATCATTGGTTAATATTTATAAAGAATTGAACGAAGATCTTGGATGCTATATTCCGAATAATGGATATCTAAAGAAATGGGCAGACCAGGGTGTTATGATGTTAAACACAGTATTGACTGTACAGGCACATCGTGCGAATTCTCACAGAGGTATTGGATGGGAGGAGTTTACTGATGCGGCGATCAGAGTGTTGAATCAACAGGACCGTCCGATCGTATTTATGCTTTGGGGACGTCCAGCACAGAGTAAGAAAGCATTACTTGATAATCCGAATCATTTGATATTAGAAGCACCGCACCCAAGCCCGTTATCAGCATATAGAGGATTTTTTGGATGCCATCATTTTAGTCAGGCAAATGAATTTTTGAAAGAACATGGACTAGCGCCAATTGATTGGCAGATAGAGAATATTTAATGGAGAACAAGGAAAACAATGAGTAAGATAATATTTTTTGACATCGATGGAACATTATATGATTCTAGAATCGGAATTCCAGAATCAACAGTTAATGCATTGAATCGGTTGATCGCAAATGAGCACAAGATCGTTATGTGCACGGGAAGAAGCAAGGGAATGATTCCAGAAGAATATTTCCATATGGGATTTGATGGAGTGATCTTAGGGGCAGGAACTTATGTAGAGTATGAAGGCAAGATCCTGCATCAGGAACTGATGACACCAGAAGAAGTACAGACAGTGATCGACTGGGGAAAGAAACAGAAGATTGGAATCATCTTAGAAGGAGAAAAATATGGATATTATGATCCGGAGAACACAGATGATTATTATATTGCGATGAAGAATAAAACAGAAGCAGACTGTAAAACAATATTATATCCATTAAATGAAGCAGTGGATGTTCCAAAATGGACATACCATCATATGGAGCTTTCAAAGAAACCAGAGATCGAAGAGATCCTTGGACACAAATACAAAGGAACATATCATGAGCCTGTAAATTCAGTAGAATTTGTACCATTAGGTGTTAATAAGGCGAAGGGAATAGAAGTGATCCTTGATCATACAGGAATTTCAAGAGAAGATTCTTATGCATTTGGTGACAGTGCCAATGATATCGATATGATCAAATATGTAAAATATGGTGTTGCAATGGGTAATTCTGTACCAGAATTATTAGAAATCGCACCATATCAGACAGCAAGAGTTGATGAAGATGGAATTGAAAAAGGCTTGAAGAAATTTGGTCTGATCTAACATACAAAGGAGAGAAAATCATGAAAAAGATCATCAAGAAAATTACTGTAATGGCGGTCATGTCATTGTTTGCAGCGACACAACTTCAGACACCACAGGTGAATGTTCAGGCAGCAGATGGTGTTGCAACAGCAGAAAAAACAACGGCAAAACAGCCAAAGATCTATGGAAGATCAGGAATCGTCATTGATGCGAAATCAGGAAAGATTTTGTATGCAAAGAAGGTAGATGACCGTCATTATCCAGCAAGTATCACAAAGATCCTAACAACATTGGTTGCGATTGAGAATAACAAAGATTTATATGATGAAGTTACATTTTCAAGTTATGCAGTTAACAGTATTGAGCCAGGAAGTACACATATCGGAATTAAGGCAGGAGAGAAGATTCCATTGATCGATGTATTGAATGCGATTATGTTAGAATCTGCGAATGAGGCATGTAACGGAGCAGCAGAACATACAGCAGGAACTACAAAGAAATTCGTAGAACTGATGAATAAAAAAGTAAAAGAACTTGGATGTACAGGTTCTCATTTTGTAACAACCAACGGATTGCATGATGATGATCATTATGTAACAGCAAGAGATATGGCAAAGATTTCAAAAGCAGCACTTGAAAATGAAACATTCCGTTATGTTGCATGCAAACCTAATTATTATATTGCACCAACGAACAAAGATAAACATGGAAAAGAGCTTTGGAATCATCATAAGATGGTGAAACGAACAATGTTTAACTATGATGGTGTTGAAGGTGGTAAAACAGGATATACAACAAAAGCAGGAGGGACTCTTGTAACATTTGCCAAGAGAGGAGATCAAGAACTGATCGTAGTAGATCTTTGTGCACATGGATATGAGTTATATGAAGATACGATCAAGATGTTAAATTATGGATTTAACAATTATAAGACAATTGCACCATTTAAGACAATGAATACAGTACTAAAAGATGATACATATGGTTTCTTAAAAACAGGAAATGAATTATCTCCATATAAGATTCCATTAAAACATTTAAATGACGTGACAGTGATGTTAGAAAAAAACCAATCTGCTTCCAAACTTACATATAAATGTAAAGATAATAAATATATCATAAGTTATGATGGAAAACAGATTGGTTCTGTGAAACTTCATTAATTATTAGTACAGATTAATTAGTTGTACGTAAAATAATCAGATTAAGGGCTTCTGGTACGATAGAGATATCGACTGGGAGTCCTTCTTCTAATATTTCACCATCATAATCGATGGCGATCCCGGCAGTTTGTTCTGTTGGAAGAACAGATAATTCCTTCGTCTGGAAATATTCGATAGAAGGATGCTTTGGATGTTCTCCCTGGAATAATTTAAAGATCAAATCTGGTGCTTCTGTAAGAAGTGCCATTTTCTTGATGATCATAACATCTAAATATCCGTCAGAAACAGATGCAAGAGGAGCCGCATCTGCAAAACCTCCGACACTCTTTGAGTTTGCAACCAAGAACAACATGATATCTTCAGTTCCGGAATATTCCTTACTGTTAAATGTTAAAGTCATATTTTGTGAAAGCTGTTTTGGAAATTCTTTTACACCTTCCAGATAATAGGCCATCTTACCAAGAACGGCTTTCTTATCTTTTGGAACTTTGTAAGCGATATCTGTTAACATACCTGCAGCCAGAACATTGATGAAGTATTCGTTATTGACACGTCCAACATCAACCTTCTTTGTCTGGAAGTCTTTGATCATCTGACAGAAACCATCCGCAGTCTGAGGAAGTTTCATATATGTAGCAAAATCATTGACTGTTCCAGCGGAAATGATTGCCATAGGAATATTACTTTCACTTAAGATCAGACCGTTCGTAACTTCATTTAATGTACCGTCACCACCAACAGATACAATAAAATCATAATCTCCTGGTTTTAATTCGGCAGCACGATTCTTCGCATCATCCTTGCCTTTTGTGTAAAAAACATCAACATGGGAACAAATTTGATCAAGGATCAATGTTGCCATGATCTCTCGTAACATAGAATCAATATTTTGTTTACCGGATGATGGGTTGATAATAAATAAACCTTTCATTGAGATTCCTCCTTATAAACATAAAGTGCCGGAAACGAGGCATAAGTCTCCGGCACATGAAGTGTTCCCGAGGTGATTCGAACACCCGGCCTACCGCTTAGGAGGCGGTCGCTCTATCCAGCTGAGCTACGGAAACATACATATAATTTATCGAAATCTATTTTACAGATTCTTAACGAAAATGTCAATTGAAAATAGAAAAGAAATAGCAGTAAGGCTAAGACGGGTTGACTTTTTACCATTTTTTCTTTAAAGTTATTGTAATAATAAAGAAGAGGAAGAAAAGAAGAACGATGTTATAATATAGAAAGAATAAAGGAGAAGAATTATGATGGGAAAAGTTTTTGTATTTTTAGCAGATGGATTTGAAGAAATCGAAGGTTTAACTGTAGTTGATATGCTGCGACGTGCGGAGATTCCAACAGTTACAGTCTCTATCGGAAGTTCCAGAAATATCATTGGTGCACATCGTATTGAAGCTGAAGCAGATATCATGTTTCATGAAGTATTAGAAGCGGAGGGAGCAATGTATGTACTTCCAGGAGGAATGCCAGGAACGCTTCATCTAAAAGATCATGAAGGACTTGGAAAATTACTTCAGAAGGCGTATAAGAACGAGAAGTATCTTGCAGCCATCTGTGCAGCACCAACAGTATTTGAAAAATACGGTTTTCTAGAAGGAAGAAAGGCAACTTCATATCCAGCGATGGAAGAAGAATTAAAATCCGCAGATTACCAGACAGATAAAGTTGTAGTAGATGGAAAAATCATTACAAGTCGTGGAATGGGAACAGCGATTGATTTTGCAGCCAAATTAGTAGAAATCATCAAAGGAACAAAAGAGAAGGACGAATTACTGAAAAGTATTGTATACGGAGAATAATCATTTATGGACAAATCAGAGAAAATCAGCTGGTTTGAGCAGTTTAAGATCGCCTGCTTAAAACCAAGCCAGTACAAAAGACTTCTTAACCTTGCAAAAGGGAAAGTTATTTTATTTCTTGCAGCGATCACATTGATTACAACGATTCTCGGATATGGAATGGATGTTGCAGGATTTACAGTCAGTGTTGGTGGATGGAAGAATTTTATTTTAAACAGACTGCCTGCATTTGAATTAAAAGATGGAACATTATCTGTTGATCAGGAGATGGATTTTGAGATCGGTGGTGTACATTTTGTGGCAGATACATCCAAGGATAAAGTATCAACTGAAGATTTAAGCAATAAGTATCAGATGGAACTGGTATTTGCTAAGAATGAGATGGTGGTAAAGAATACAGCTGTTGGAAACATGATGAATACTTTTTCATTTAAGAATATGAAGAATGTTGAATTCAATAATCAGGCAATGCTATCTATGGTGCCGATGATCCGTATTTTTATCGTGATCATGTTCTTTACACAATGGATCGCAAATATTATTTCTTATTTAACAGTCTGTATTTTTATTACAATGCTCACATATTTTAATCAGAGAACAAGAATGGACCGTAAGAATCGAGAAGATGTATCCTTTGGAAAGATCTTTAAGCTGTCTATTTATGCCAGAGTTATATTTGAGTTGGTGGAAACGATTGGTGTTACTGCCGGTTCTGCGATATTTACAGGAATGGCGTGGATGTTTATTTCTTATTTTGGAAGTTATCAACTTTTACTCGCAGGATTTATGCGTCCGGAAGACCGTCAGAAACCAGACGAAATGCTGTAAAACAATCGGAATTGATCTAAAAATGTATACAAAGAGAAAGGCCTCGGACATTTGTCCGAGGCTTCTCTAATGTCATATGTAGTTTGGGTATTGTGTTGGGTCTTACTTTTAAGTCTCAAAACTAGTCATTATGATTCGTCTCATTCTAGTCTCGTTCTAGTCGTCATTGTCAGTCTCATTCTAGTCAACATAGCAAGTCTGTGTTCAAGTCAATGATGTGTCCGTTACTCTTGTCTGCAAGATGCCAAAAACTTGTCAAAAACTAGTACGCGGTTATGTATAAAGTCTTAAGAAAGAATTTCGTATATCGATGGAGAAGACCCAAGGAATTACCATTGATATACAAAAAAAGGCGCTCCAATCCTATGATCGGAACGCCTTTGTTCTTGAACAATCTTAATTATACACATACTATAGAAAATGTCAATAAAATCATTTGTACATTTTTAAAAACATTAAAGATAAATAGTAAAAAGAGCAGATAGGGAAATCTGCTCTTTTTGAGGGGAGTATAAATAAATTAATAAGGGGTTATAATCGAAAATAAACATATCCTCGATAAGTTCATGATATATGATTGGTTGAAAAAAATCAAGTGATTTTTTTAAAAAAAGTAAAATAAAAGTAAAATAATTTTTTTTTTGTATATATGAAAGAGATTTCGCACAAAATAATGCTGTATTAAAAAGAAAGGAGAATGAACATGGCAAAAAATTGTTCGAATTCAAGTAACAAAAATCAGTCTTCCAATACAAGCAACAGCGGAGGATCTAACAGATCAAAGAACCAGAATAAAAACAAAAGTCAGAATAGTTCAACAAACAGCAACAAAGATGCAAATGATGAGTACTAATTAGAAGAGAGGAATCCTTGTGAAATCGGCATAAGGATTCCTCTTTTCTATAGAAAATACTTGTTAGTTCCAAGAGTCTGTGATGTGCATATGCTAACAAAAAGAGGACTTTTATGGAATTTGAAAATATATCATTAAAAGAAGGGATCAAGCTTTCAAAAGATAAGAAGCATTATATTTTGATGGATGTCAGAGAGGAAGAACGGTACAAAGAAGGGCATTTAGAAAATGCGATTAGCTGTCCCTATGGAATCTTAAAAGAGTGTTATGAACAGATGGATGGGAAAAAGATCATTGTTTATTGTGATTTCGGCGGACAGAGTATGATGGCAGCCAGACACTTGAGGAAAGATGGATTTGAAGTTTATAATATCATCGGTGGTGTCTATTATTATATGAAAGAAAAAGAACAAAATAAGTCATAGGCTTAGCATGTTACAAAAGTTGACAGTTGACGAAAAATAAGGAAAACGGTAGAATAGGAACAGAATAAAAATACAAAGGAGAATTGAGTGAAGACAGTTGAACTGATTGCACCATGCCATTTTGGGCTGGAAGCAGTATTAAAAAGAGAGATCCTGGACTTAGGATATGAAATTGTTAAAGTAGAAGACGGGCGAATAACATTTCGTACAGATTTAGATGGGATTGCCCGTGCGAATATATTTTTAAGAACAGCAGAAAGAATCTTATTAAAAATAGGTTCTTTTAAAGCATATACATTTGATGATCTGTTTGAAGGAACAAAGAAACTTCCATGGGAAGATTATATTCCAGAGAATGGACGTTTCTGGGTAAAGAAGGCATCAACAGCGAAGAGTAAATTGTTTAGCGCACCGGATATCCAGTCAATTGTCAAGAAGGCTATGGTTGATCGTATGAAGTCTAAATACAAAGTATCATGGTTTGATGAAGATGGAGATGATTATCCGGTCCGCGTATTTATTTTAAAGGATCAGGTAACGATTAGTTTAGATACAACAGGTATACCGCTTCATAAGAGAGGATACCGTAAGTTGGTTAGTGAAGCACCGATCCGTGAGACACTGGCAGCAGCTCTTCTTATGCTCACACCATGGCATAAGGATCGAATCTTAGTCGATCCATTCTGCGGAAGTGGAACATTTTTGATTGAAGCGGCAATGATGGGGATGAATATGGCACCAGGAATGAACCGTTCTTTTGAATCTGAACATTGGAGCAATTTCCTGCCAAAGAAAGCATGGTATGATACCATTGATGAGGCAAATGATCTGGTCAATCATGATATAGAGATGGATCTTCAGGGATATGACAAAGATCCAAGAATGTTAAAGATCGCAAGACAGAATGCTCAGGATGCAGAAGTTGATCACTTGATTCATTTTCAGCAAAGAGAGGTCAAAGATTTACGACATCCAAAGCCATATGGATTTATCATTGCTAACCCTCCATATGGAGAACGACTGGAAGATCAGGAGACTCTCCCACAGCTATATACAGAGATGAAAGAAGCATTTGACCGCTTGGATACATGGTCTAAGTATGTCATCACTTCTTATGAGGATACAGAAAAATATCTTGGAAAACCAACAAAGAAACGTAAAGTTTACAATGGAATGATCCGAGGAGAGTTTTACCAGTACCTTGGACCGAAACCGCCAAGAAGGAGAAAATAATGAAACAGAGATTAATCTTTGCCACGGGCAACGAACATAAGATGAAAGAGATCAGAGAGATCCTTGATGAATCCAAATACGAGATCATTTCTATGAAGGAAGCAGGAGTAGACATTGACATCGTAGAAGATGGAAAAACATTTGAAGAAAATGCGTTGATCAAAGCAAAAGCGGTAATGGAAGTCACAGGACAGTTAACACTTGCAGATGATTCAGGGTTAGAAATTGATGCACTAAATGGAGAACCTGGAATCTATTCTTCCAGATATCTTGGAGAAGATACTTCTTATGTGAAGAAAAACAGTGTGATCCTTGAAAGATTAAAAGATGTACCAGAAGAGAAGAGAAGTGCAAGATTCGTTTGTGCGGTCGCAGCTGCATTTCCAGATGGACAAACGAAGGTGATTCGTGGTACTATGGAAGGGATTATAGGATATGAGATCAAAGGAGAGAATGGATTTGGATATGATCCGATCTTCTATTTACCACAATATGGGAAGTATAGTGCCGAACTGAGCAGTGATGAGAAGAATGCGATCAGTCACAGAGGCGAAGCACTGAGACGTATACGAGAAGTTTTGTAAATAAAACAAGGAGAAAGTTTATGAGGATATTGGTGATCAGTGATTCCCATGGACGCAATGATGATATCGAGGGAGTTTTAAAACAGGTAGGCGACATCGATATGATGATCCATTGCGGAGATGTGGAACGTGGAGATTCATACATACGAGAAATAGCGGACTGCCCAGTAGTTATGGTCGCAGGCAACAATGATTACTACTTAGATCTGCCAAGCGAAGAAGAAGTGAGAATTGGCGATTATAAAGTATTAGTGACTCATGGACATGGCTATTATGTAAACTCAGGTGTGGATTATTTAAGAGAACATGCTTTGGAATATGGATATGATGTTGTAATGTATGGACATACTCATGTGCCATATATTGAGATTGGGGATGATGTAACGATCTTGAATCCAGGAAGTATATCTTATCCTCGTCAGCCAGGAAGGAAGCCAACATTTCTTATTATGGAGATTGACGAAGAAGGACAGGCACATTATGCCCATGGATATTACAAAGAACAGTTTGACGAATTAATGCTATAATATGAATGATGGAAGTATCGTAGGTGGTATTTCCATCTTTTTTCTGCGATAGGTTTGATTTGATAAGATAAGAAAGGGATGACAATGAAGAAAAAAGATATCATTGAAGGAAAGATCATAAAGACAGAATTCCCAAATAAGGGAACATTTATCTGCGAAGATCAGAAAGTTACAGTCAAAGGTGTCATTGATGGGCAGACGATCAAAGGGCAGGTTACCAAAAAGAGAAAAAGTGGCTGTGTGGTAAGATTGTTAGATGTATTAGAGAAATCTCCATTAGAAGATGCAAAACCAGTCTGTCCACACTTTGGAATATGCGGTGGATGTTTTTATCAGACGGTATCTTATGAAAACCAGTTAAAGATCAAAGAGGGAATGGTACGTGATCTGTTAAAAGATCATGTCAATGATGATATATGGGAAGAAATCAAAGGAAGTCCCAAAGTACATGGGTATCGCAATAAAATGGAATTCTCTTTTGGTGATGAGGTAAAAGACGGTCCATTAGCATTGGGAATGCACAAAAAGAACACATTCCATGATATTGTAAACATCACAGACTGCCAGATTGTAGACAATGATTACAATCTGATCGTAAAATGTGCATTAAATATCGCACAACAGATGGAGCTGCCATTCTATCATAAGATGCGTCATGAAGGATATTTCAGACATTTAGTTGTAAGAAGAGCAGAAAGTTCTGGAGATATTTTGGTAAATATTGTAACGACATCGCAGGTAGAAGCAGATCTTACCAAACTTCGAGGTGCATTATTAGAATTACCATTGAGTGGAAAGATCATTGGGATTCTTCATACAACAAACGACAGCCTTGCAGATGTGGTACAGGCAGACAAAATAGATATTTTATATGGACAGGATTATTTCTATGAGGAAATTTTAGGATTAAAATTCAAGATTTCACCATTTTCATTCTTCCAGACAAACACATTAGGGGCAGAGGTACTTTATAAGACTGCCAGAGATTTTGTTGGGGAGACAAAAGATAAAGTGATCTTTGATCTGTATAGTGGAACTGGAACGATCGCGCAGATGTTAGCACCAGTTGCTAAGAAAGTTGTTGGAGTCGAGATCGTTGAGGAAGCGGTAGAGGCAGCGAAAGTCAACGCAGAATTAAATGGATTGGATAATTGTGAATTTATTGCAGGAGATGTATTAAAGGTTGTGGATGAATTAGAAGATAAGCCAGACTTTATCGTACTTGACCCTCCTAGAGATGGAATCCATCCAAAAGCGATTCAGAAGATTATTGATTTTGGGGTTGAACAGATGGTATATATCAGTTGCAAACCGACAAGTCTTGCGAGAGATCTGGAAGTGTTTGAGGCAGCAGGATATAAAGTTAAGCGAGCTACAGCGGTAGATCAGTTCCCGAATACGGTTCATATCGAGAGTATCGTATTGCTACAAAAGGACAATATCTAAAAATCCTTGAATTTAAGCGGTTTGTGAAGCATTTTAGTTTTAAGAAAATAAGTGAAAGTAAATCATCGGACAGATGATAAATTATAGGGATACTTTAATTACAAAGTATCTCTATTTTTTTATACAAAATTTATAAAGAAGAATTGAATACACGTTGTGATATGTTTTTGCGATATTCAGAAGGCGATATTCCTTTTGTCTTTTGAAAAACACGGCTAAAATACAGAGGATTGTCATAACCAATAATCTGTGCGATTTCATTGATATTATATTGTGTATTTTGAAGTAATGCCTCTGCATTATATATTCTTTTTTTTAGAATATACTGTTTTGGTGTAATCCCAGTGTATAATTTAAAATTACGGATAAACCAACTAGTACTAAAATGATTTTCTTTGGCATAATCATCAATATTAATTGGTTCATTATAATGTTCACAAAAGTAAGAGATTGCGTTATCTATTTCTTCGAAAGCATGTGAATTATCAAAATTGAGAGATGATTTAAAATGTCGCTGAAGTTTGATAAAAATCTGTCGTAAATATATTTCAAGCATTTCTTCATAACCATCTTGGCACATTTGCAATTCTTTTATCATAGAACGAAACAGATTTTGATATTCTGCACCGGATCCACAGTGAAAAACTTTTTTATTAGTAAGTCCATAAGAATGAAGCAGGTTCGTGACATTGTTTCCAGTAAAGTGAACCCAGTAAACTTCAGTTTGATCTTTTGCGTAATATTCGTATTTTTGTGGTTCTTTTGGACGATATAGAACCATATGACCAGCATGAACAATAGTTTCTTCATCATTGTTATCAAAATGAAAATGTGCTTTTCCAGCAGCAATATAGAGTAATTGAAAATCTAGTCTACCACGAGGTCGCCATGTGGGGAGTTTGGGACGTGTATATAATTTATAAGTTCCACACATAGTTATGACAAGAGGTTTGGATTTGTCTTTTCGGTCAATGGTTGAATTGTTTAGATATGCATTATTTGTATACATTATAGCTCCTTACATATAGAATGAATCGAAAATATGAAAGATCGATGCAAAAATCCACTTATATTTACTATATGATTTTACCATTTTACAGCTATACTGTCTATTTTAATTTGAAATGATAAAAAATATTTCTGTATTTATGTAAATTTGATAGAATTTCAATGAGAGTTCAAAAAAGTGTATGTTAAAAATAATAAAAAACAAAAAAATATATACATTTTTTTGTTGATAGTGTTGTTTTGTGTATGTTTTGAATAATTTATGAAATGGCTTCTGATGATAAATATATATATACTATGTATAAAGAAATTGAAAAACATTAGGGTAAATGAAAGGAGAAATTTTACATGGGAGAAAAGAGATACCTAAAATGGTATAATAAATTGGGGTATGGATCAGGAGATTTGGCAGGAAATATGGTATATGCATTCCTCTCTTCATTTGTTATGTTGTATCTGACAAATACGGTAGGCTTAAATCCGGGAATTATTGGAACTTTGATTATGGTATCTAAGTTGTTTGATGGAGTCAGTGATATATTCTTTGGTACAATGATTGATAAAACAAAAAGTAAACTTGGAAAAGCAAGACCATGGATGCTATATGCATACATAGGATGTGCTGTTACATTGGTAGCAAACTTTGCAATTCCTGCAAGTCTTGGAAGAACAGCTCAGTATGCATGGTTCTTTATCGCTTATACAATGTTAAACGCCGTATTCTTTACTGCTAATAATATTGCGTATGCATCCTTAGTTACATTTTGTACAAGAAATAGTAAAGAACGTGTAGAGATGGGATCATTCCGTTTTATTTTTGCGTTTTCTACAAGTTTAATTATTCAATCTGTTACAGTTCAGTTTGTTCGTGCATTAGGTAACGGAGCATCTGCATGGAAAACAGTAGCAATTATTTATGCAGTAATTGGATTGATTGTAAATACTATTTCTGTATTTTCAATCAAAGAGCTTCCAGAGGAAGAATTAGCAAAAGACAAAGATCAAGAAGAAAAATATAGCTTAATAGAAGCAGCAAAACTGTTAGTTTCTAATAAATATTATCTTATGATTTGTGGTACTTATGTTTGTCAACAGATATATACTGCAATGTTAAATATGGGAATTTATTATATGATCTATATTTTGAAAAATGAAGATTTATATTCTGTATTTTCATGGGCAATCAATATTCCAGTTATTATTGCAATGTGTATTACACCAATGCTTGTAGAAAGAATGAAGGGATTATATAGAATGAACCTTGCAGGATATATTCTTGGAACTGCTGGAAGGGTAGGTGTTATTATTGCAGGATATATGGGAAGTGTTCCACTTATGATTGCTTTTACTGCAGTAGCAGCACTTGGAATGGCACCATGGCAAGGAGATATGGGAGCGGTTGTCGCAAGCTGTTCTGAATATACATGGCTTACAAAAGGTAAACATATTGATGGAACAATGTACTCATGTACATCTTTTGGAACAAAAATTGGTGGTGGTATTGGAGTTGCTCTTTGTGGATGGCTACTTGATATCAGTGGATTTGTAAAAACATCAGCAGTACAGCCAACATCATGTATCAATATGCTTCACGTTATGTACTTATGGATTCCAATGTTATTATCATTATGTATTACATTTATTATGTCAAGAATGAATGTGGAAGGAGCAAACAAGAAACTGAGAGCACAAATGGAGTCTGCTGAATAATAGTTGATAGATGGAGGGAAATTATGAACGCTGATATGAAATGGCTGGATAATCCAGAAATATTTCGAGTAAATCAATTAGATGCACACAGTGACCACAATTATTATATGAGTTACGAAGATATAAAGAAAAAGGAAAATCATTTACAGCAGTCACTAAATGGACAATGGGAGTTCAATTTTAGCAAAAATGTAATGAGTAGACCAGAAAAGTTTTATGAAGATAATTTTGATGCATCTAATTTTGATAAAATCATGGTTCCAGGACATATTGAATTAGCTGGATATGATAAAATCCGCTATATCAATACAATGTATCCTTGGGAAGGAAAAGAGTACCATAGAGGTGCTTATAGTATGGAAGGTACTGGAGATGAGGCTGGAATGTTTTCAGAAGCGGAATATAATCCAGTTGGTTCCTATATAAAAAAATTTGATTTAGATCAACAGTTGTGTGGAAAAAGAATCCGTATTTGCTTTGAGGGCGTAGAAGAAGCAATGTATGTATGGTTGAATGGTCAGTTTGTTGGATATGCAGAGGATAGTTTTACGCCATCTGAATTTGACCTGACGCCATTTATTAAAGAAAAAGAAAATGTATTAGCAGTACAGGTTCATAAAATGAGTACAGCAGCATTTTTAGAGGATCAGGATTTCTTCCGTTTTTTTGGGATTTTTAGAAATGTTACATTAAAGGCAGTACCAGATGTTCATATGGAAGATGTATGGTTCCATCCGGTATTAAATCAGGACAATGCAAGCGGTAAAGTATCTGTGATTATGAAAGTATCCACACAAAAAGAACAGAAAGTAAATGCCCGATTTATTTTAAGAGATAGAGAAGGTGTGAAACTGGTAGAAGCAAGTACATTGTTAGAAAAAAATAATGGAGAACTTATCGGAACGATTGAGACAAACGTAGAAAATATAAAATTATGGGATAATCATAATCCATATCTGTATCATGCGTACGTGGAATTAACAACACTGAATAATGAGTTATTAGAAGTAATTCCGTATGATATAGGATTTAGAAGAATCGAAATCATCGATAAGGTAATGTATCTAAATGGAGAACGACTGATTATTACAGGAGTGAACCGTCATGAATGGAATCCAAAGACAGGAAGATGCATTGGAATGGAAGAAATGAACGCTGACATGGATTGTTTACTAAGAAACAATATTAATGCAGTGCGTACTTGTCATTATCCAGATCAGATTCCATGGTACTATCTGTGTGATGAAGCTGGAATTTATATGATGGCAGAAACAAATTTGGAAAGTCATGGAACTTTCCAAAAACTTGGTGCGATTGAACCATCCTGTAGTGTTCCTTGCTCTATTCCACAGTGGAAAGAAGCAGTACTTGATCGAGCAAGAAATAATTTTGAGACATTTAAAAATCATACATCAGTTTTATTCTGGTCTTTGGGAAATGAGTCTTATGCTGGAGATAACATTGAAGCTATGAATGACTTTTTTAAAGAGAAGAAAGATGGAAGGCTGGTTCACTATGAGAGTTCTTTCTATAATAGGGCATATGAAGATACAATTTCTGATATCGAGACTAGGATGTATGCAAAACCAAAAGAAGTAGAAGAATACTTAAATAATGATCCAAAGAAACCTTATATTTTATGTGAGTTTATGCATGATATGGGAAATTCAATGGGTGGACTTGGAGACTACATGAAACTTATTGATAAATATGAAATGTATCAAGGTGGATTTATATGGGATTTTATTGATCAAGCAATTTTAGTAAAAGATCATGTAACAGGAAAAGAAGTTCTACGCTATGGAGGAGACTTTGATGACAGGCCATCAGACTACGAATTCTCAGGAAATGGAATCGTATTTGCTGATCGAAAAGAAAAACCAGCAATGCAGGAAGTGAGGTATTACTATGGCTTATACAGATAAAAGTAAATTAAGAGTTGTATATGGTGATTATACACTTGGTGTACATGGCAAAGAATTTAATTATATATTTTCTTATGCACAAGGTGGATTAGAATCTATAGTAAAAAATGGATATGAATGGTTATATCGCTGTCCAAAGCCTACTTTTTGGAGAGCCTTGACAGATAATGATCGAGGAAGTAAATTTCATATTAAGAGTGGAAGCTGGCTTTCAGCCGATATGTTTATCGATTGTAAAGATGTTCAGGTTTTTATGGATGGTGAAGTACAAAAAATATATGCACCAGATAATAATAGTTATGAAGGAGATGTTTCAGCTGATGAGATCATGGTTCAATATACTTATGAAACAATCAATACTCCTTCTACAACGGTTGTTGTAACATATACGGTAGATATTACAGGAAAAATTCAGGTGAATGTGCATTATAATGGTGTTAAAGGATTACCTGAATTCCCAGTCTTTGGTATGAGGTTTGTTATGCCAACGTTGGCAGATAAATATTTATATAAAGGATTATCAGGAGAAACTTATCCAGATAGAAAAGCAGGAGCAATAGAAGGAGTTTATGAAGTTTCTGATTTGAGCCTAACACCATATCTTGTTCCACAGGAATGTGGTATGAGAATGGATACAGAATGGGTAGATATTGTAAGACATACGAGTCTCGATAATAGCAGGACAGAATATTCATCTCAAACACTTCGTATTGAGAAAAAAGATGAGCCATTTGCTTTTTCATGCTTACCTTATACAGCATCTGAAATTGAAAATGCATTGCATCATGAAGAATTGCCACCAGCAAGAAGAACGATTCTTTGTATTTATGGAGCAGTTCGAGGTGTTGGAGGCATTGACAGTTGGGGCAGCAATGTAGAAGATGAATATTGTATCAGTGCAGAAGAAGATATAGATTATTCATTTACTATCTGTTAAGCAAAGTAGGGACACATATAGTTGCAAAAAAATCAATATAATAAAGATAAAATTTGTTTAATATGCATATTTTGTCTTTTTATATATAAACAACTCAAATATTTTTATTATGCCTTGAACATTTTGTTCAGGGCATTTTTAATGAAGACGATAGATAACCGAAAAAAATGATTAAAAGAAACTTCTTTTTTTCAGAAAAGATCATCTTAAAAGAAAGTAAGTTTTATGTAGAAGGACATCATGAAGCAATCGTATCACGAGAAGTTTTTGAAAAAAGCACAGGAATTAAGAATATCGAGAAATTTGAAACGAGCAAAGGTGTCAACGGAATCGAACAGAGTTATAATTAGAAGACAATATGCATTTAGCTATATGTTGCAGTGTTATTTTTGTGGATCAAATTTATCAAGAAGAACTTGGCATAGCAGTTCGAAATATTCAAAAGTAATATGGCAATGTGTAAAATCTGCGAAAAAAGGAAGAGATATTAAAAAGTGCTTTATTAAAAGATTGTAATGAGTTACAATATCTTAAGAAAGAATTGGATGGAAAAGATACTCTTTCTGATAGAATTAATAATTTTAGAAATACCTTAAAAAATAATCAGATTTTAGAAGAATTTGACAGGCATGTATTTGAAAGTATAATTGAAAAAGTCATTATAGGTGGCATTGATAAAGATGGTAATAAAGATCCATATAAGATTACTTTTATATATAAAACAGGAATACAGGATGAAATAAAAGAAGCTAAAAAAAAATTTGGAGCTAAAGCATATGAACAAAAGGAAAAAGATACAGAAATGTATTCTTTTAGTAGTAACGACCAGAACAATATGTGTACAAATGATAATGGCAACATCGATAGGAACATCCATGGGAACCATTGCAGCAATGGCACCAATCGCGATCAATGTGGCACAGGGAGCACACTTAAATGTTGCGATCGTTGGAGCAGCAGTGATCGGAGGTTCTTATTTTGGAGATAACCTTTCCATGATTTCTGATACAACGATCTCAGCAGCAGAAGGATGCGGTTCTGAGATGAAAGATAAGTTTAAGATGAACTTCTTTATCGCATTACCGGCTGCGATCGTGGCAATGATCCTTTATTCAGTGGTCGGAGGTACTGGAAGTGGAGCAATCAAGGCAGGAAGTTACAATATCATTGAAGTCCTTCCATATCTTATCGTTCTTGGAGCAGCATTGATGGGGATTAACGTTGCAGTTGTACTTTTTGTAGGAATCCTCTCTGCAGGTATTATCGGACTTTGTGTGGGAAGCTGCGGATTCTTTGACTGGATTCAGGCAATTGGAAATGGTATGAGTGATATGTTTAGTATCAGTATGGTTGCGATCTTGGTATCTGGAATCATTGGTATTGTTCGCGAATATGGCGGAGTTGAGTGGCTGGTAGGAGCGATCAGTGGCAAGATCAAGAACAGACGTGGTGCAGAATATGGAATCGGGCTGATGTCAGGAATTCTTTCCGCGGCAATGGTAAATAACACGATCGCTATTATTGTTACTTGTCCGATCGCAAAAGAAATCGGTGAAAAATACAAGATTGCACCAAAGAGACTTGCCAGTCTGGTAGATATTTTTGCCTGTGCATTTATCTCATTGATGCCACATGATGGAGGTATGTTAATGATCACGGCACTCGCAGATGTGTCACCACTTAATGTGTTAAAATATTCATTTTATATGTTTGGATTGATCATTGCTACTTGTGTGACGATACAGTTTGGATTGATGGATGAGAAAAATTAGATTGTAATACAGAAGTGTAGTGAATATTCATAAAAATAATATAAGAAAAAAGGGTAATCACCTTGGAACGTATGAACACGTCCAAGGTAAATAACCCTTTTTTTATATTTCCACAACTTTTATTTATTAGGGATCAATACAATATCTTCCCCAGCTTTTCTTCTCTGATATAACTCAGCAGTTGCTGTAAGTAATACATCAGAAGAAGAGTTTAAGCAAGTTTCAACAGAATCCTGTACTACTCCGATGATGAATCCAACACCAACAACCTGCATGGCAACATCATTTGAGATACCAAATAAAGAACATGCAAGAGGGATCAACAGCAGGGATCCACCAGCAACACCAGAAGCACCACATGCAGAAACAGCAGCTAAGACACTTAAGATGATTGCTGTAGGAATATCAACAGAGATACCCATTGTATGAGCAGCTGCAAGAGACATAACTGTGATCGTGATCGCAGCACCATCCATGTTGATCGTAGAACCAAGAGGGATAGATACAGAATAGTTATCTTCATTTAATCCCAGTTTTTCGCAAAGAGCCATGTTCATAGGAATGTTTGCAGCAGAACTTCTTGTAAAGAATGCTGTTAAACCACTTTCTTTTAAGCATTTTAAGATCAGTGGATATGGGTTTCTGCGAAGCATACTAAATACGATGATTGGGTTTGTTACAAATACAGTAAATAACATACATCCAACTAATAGGGCAAGAAGTTTACCATAATCAGTAAAGATGCTTAATCCGTTTGTAGATACAGTGTTATATACAAGTCCAAGAATACCAAATGGAGCACAGTTGATGATCCAGTGTACAGCTTTTGTAACTGCAGCAGAGATATCATGAAGAGCTTTTTTAGTTCCAGGAGTTGCAGCTTTTAATGCAAGTCCAAAAACAACAGCCCATGCAAGGATACCGATGTAGTTTGCCTTTACAAGGGAATCAACAGGGTTTGATACGATATTCATTAATAAGTTCTTTAATACTTCTAACACACCCGTTGGAGGAGCGGCTTCAGATGTAGCAGCTTTTCCAAGACGTAATGTGATTGGGAAGAGAAAACTTCCACATACTGCGACAACAGCACCAATAAAAGTTGTTAGCATATAAAGGATGATAACAATACGCATATTTTTTGCACCGTTGCTCTTAGAATTTGCTAAAGAAGCAATGACAAGTACAAATACAAGGATTGGGGCTACAGCACGAAGAGCACCAACAAATAAATCTCCAAGTAGAGCAAGCCCTGTTGCTTTTGGAGCAGCTACACCAAGAATAGCACCGATGATCAGACCGATTAAGATTCTTACGATCAGACTTAAGCTATTCCACTTTTGCAATAAGTTTTTCATTTTAAAAATTCCTTCTTTCATTATTTTTTTATTTTTAAGTGATATTTTGATACTT
>OLQG01000472.1_pt1 | contig 32923 bp, 36 predicted proteins | sample 1672221 | NCBI WGS metagenome assembly OLQG01 (sample SAMEA3136660, study PRJEB25190) | human gut metagenome | biome: human gut; feature: human-associated habitat; material: faeces | place: Austria | collected 2013
GCGTTTATCTCAGTCGGAGATTGGACTCCCACTGAGACAAATTTGCTATTACTCATTACCTGAAGAGGTGGGAGTCTTCTCGACTGAGATAAAATCACAGAATTCCTCTACTGGAGTTTTCTATATTATTTCGTTTCTCCAAGAGGGTCCACACCGTCATCAAAGCACCGTAGAGTACACCTGCGACTGCCCAAATAAACCAGCTATACTGTGGCTGGCCATTTCCCTGCGGTCCAAATGTATAATAAAGAAAAATTGCTGTTACTATCAGCCAGTATACAACGCTGACCGTTCCGCGCACGCTTTTCTCTTCCTTACTTTTTCGTGAATAATCTCCCTCTTCCAGCAGTTTATCCATGGCATTCTGTATCGTACCTGCATAAACAAATGCATAGCATCCTAAGCCGACAATGATCAATAGCAGACTTACCATGCCAACATATAGGATATCCGGTCCCTCCACGCAAACTGACATGAATAACGGCAATACTGACAAGATGCACAGCACCACTCCTGTGATATTCATACGGCTGTACGCCGGTCGAAACTCTTCTTTCTGTTTCTTTACCATCTCTGCTGCTCCGGTCTCCAGTTGAATTGCTTCATTCTCCAGATAATCATACTGTTTCACTTTATGATAACAGGACATAAACTCTACCACCGCAATCGTAACCAGAAGCAACAGCACACACAGTCCGATCCCAGCAGCCATATTTTCTGACAAAGAGAACTCAGGACGTTCACTGAGTGCACTGAGCATAAGAAGTGCTATCGGAGACAGTACGCATAACAATGTGGCACCGGCCATCTTCGGTGCCGCTTCCCTGCGGAGTCTGAGATATTCTGATGCCTCATTCATTGTAAGTACCCGCAGTTCTTCAGGATTATCTTCTGATTCTTTTCTATTAATGATCTCTTTATCTGCTGTCTTCGTATCTTCTATCTCATCTTTTAACAGATAGTCTGTCGTAACTCCAAATATCTCACTCATTTGTATAATTTTCTGAATATCCGGTACTGACTGTGCTCCTTCCCATTTTGATACAGACTGTCTCGTCACACCGAGCTGTTCTGCAAGTTCTTCCTGTGACCACCCTTTTCTTTTTCGCAATAATATGATTTTATCTGCTAAGATCATATCTATCCTCCTGACTAAAACTCACGTTTCTTTTCTTGTGAACACAGCATAACATTTTCCTCTTTTGCTTACCATAAGGTATACCATACAATTTGTCAACTGACAGTTGCAACCGTGTATTTACGCTTATTAACAGCATATAAAAAGACAGCGCATGACTTTGCAAAAAGCCACACGCATCCTGGTTCATTTCTATCGTCCTCCCGGCATCATATACAGCAATGCATTGCAAATGCAGGCTGCAATATTACTGCCACCTTTTCTTCCTCTTGCCACGATATACGGAACATCATCCAATGTCAATATCAGTTCCTTAGACGGGACGACATTCACAAATCCTACCGGCACACCGATAATAAGCTCCGGCTTCACTGCCCCGGATTTCACAAGTTCATACAAATGCACCAAAGCGGTCGGCGCATTACCGATTGCAAAGATCAACGGACCCGAAAGCTTTGCCGCATGCTCCATGCTGACTACCGCGCGGGTTACACCCCTCCTCTTTGCCTCTTCTGCCACATCCGGATCCGACATAAAGCATCGGATCTGACAGCCGAGTGCTGCAAGCTTTCTTTTATTAACACCTGCCATCGCCATCTGCGTATCCGTGACGATCGTTGCACCACTTCCCAATACTTTCAGTGCATGCTCTATTACACCCTCTGAAAACACAAGATTCTTCGCATAGTCAAAATCTGCACTGGTATGAATGCAGCGTTTTACCACAGGTTCGGTTCCCGGCACCAGCTTCACGTCTCCCAGTTCTTCTGTGATGATTTCAAAGCTCCTCTTCTCAATCTCCTGCGGGAGCACCTGTTCCAGTTCAATCTCTTTCATCTTCGTTACCCCTTGATCTTTGTTCCAATTCCCATAACCACACGTACCACTTCATCCGAATATGTTGCCAGATCCGTACAGATCCGTCCCACCTGTTCCCTGTAACAGCGATCGGCTGCATCAATCGGCACCAGACCATATCCAATCTCATCACTGACCAGAACAATTCCTGGATTCTGATGGATCAGCTTGGCTGCAAGTTCTGCTCTCTGTTCTTCTTTTACATTTCGTATATATTCATGGAAGTTATAGATACCTTTGCATGTAAATATATCTGTTTCTTTACACTCTTTTCCATTGATCCAATCTTTATCTGCAATCTCTGGAAAATGTGCTTTCGCCCATGCAAGCTGTCCCTGATAAGCTCCACCGATTATCATCTTCATCGCTTTACCTCCACTGGTATTCCATAGACCACTTCCGTTACCCAATCTGCCTTCTGTGCAAGCCTGCGGTTCACTTCCGAGAGAATCTTCTTATACCGGTTCATATCCGCTGAATCTCTGGTACACTCCGAACACACTTCATTGGTAACGATCACCACATGTTCACATCTGCCACAGAGTTCCTGCACACCGTCCACAATCCTGTCCACGGTCCGCTCTCCTGCTCCATCCGGTCGATAAATCTCATTTGCCGTCAGATTCGACATACACTCCAACAGAACCGCCGGACGATCTGTCATCGTCTCTGCCGTTCCTTTCAGATTCACATAGCACTCCAGCGTATCGAACCCTTTATCCTTACGCATCTCCCGGTGACGTTCAATTTTCTTAAGCGTCTCTTCTCCAAATGGCTCCATCGTAGCAATATAATATTTTTTGCAATTATTTTGTTTCGCAAGGCGTAGGAGTTCTGTTTCCGCATAAGCGGATTTCCCGCTTCCGCTGCCTCCGGTTACTACATGCAGCATTACTTTCCTCCACGTTCTATGATCTCATAGACCATCTTCATATCCAGATTCTCCCGGATAATATCTGCCAACTTATCGTACTGTTCTTCTTTATACTGTTTTCGATCAATATTCTTCACCTGATCTGCATCCAGACCTTTCCGCCGAAGAATCGCCTTAAGAACTGCTGTTACCACCTCAGCCTGATCAAAAATACCATGAATATAACATCCATAAACATTACCATGCTGCATACCGTCCACAGTTCCATTGTCCAGATGCAAAAGATCTCTCGTGTCTCCCAGTTTTTCTGTTTGACCCATATGAATCTCATATCCGGTAAACGGCACATCCGTAAGTTCCGCAAATATTCCTTGTACAATACCAAAATGACCGGTTATCTGTGTCCGATGCTTTTCCGGTTCAAAGACTGTTCTTGCAGGCAGAAGTTCCATACCTCGCACACATTTGCCAGCACCAGCTTCCACTCCGTCAGGATCATGCACTTCAGCTCCCAGCATCTGATATCCACCACAGATGCCAAATACCAGACCACCTGCCGATGCATGGCGGAGTATCTTTCCTTCTAATCCATTCTGTCGCATCCACAGAAGATCTGCGATCGTACTCTTAGTTCCCGGAAGGATCACCAGATCCGGTTCGCCAAAATCTGCTGACTGACTGATATAACGAAGCGATACTTCTTCTCTGCATTCAAGCGCAGCCAGATCTGTAAAATTCGAAATCCTCGGAAAACGGATAACCGCAATATCAATCGGTCCATTTCCCTGCTTTCCTGCGAAACGCTCAGACAAGCTGTCCTCATCGTCAATATCCAGATAGAAGTACGGCACTACCCCACAGACCGGCACATGAGTTCGCTCTACCAGCATATCCAGTCCCGGTCGTAAGATTTCCTTATCTCCACGGAATTTATTGATAATAGTTCCCTTGATGCGTCGCCTTTCTTCCTCCTCTAACAGCACAATGGTTCCAACAATCTGCGCAAACACACCTCCTCTGTCGATATCTCCGGTCAAAAGCACCGGTGCGTCGATCATTTTCGCCAACCCCATATTAACAATATCATTGGTCTTCAGATTAATCTCCGCCGGGCTTCCTGCACCTTCCACTACGATTATATCATACTGCTTCGACAGCTTTTCATATGCTTCCATGATCACCGGAATATACTCTGTCTTTCTCCGGTAATATTCCATGGCCGACATAGTTCCTTCCACTTTTCCATTGATGATCACCTGTGAGCCTGTATCATTGGTCGGCTTCAACAGGATTGGATTCATTGCCGCAATTGGTTCAATACCTGCCGCCTCTGCCTGCATTACCTGCGCCCTTCCCATTTCCAGACCATCTTCTGTAATGTATGAATTCAATGCCATATTCTGGGATTTGAACGGAGCTGCCTTTACACCGTCCTGCGCAAGCACCCGCAGAAGTCCTCCCGTCAGCACACTTTTCCCGGCATTTGACATGGTTCCCTGTATCATAATCGGCTTTGCCATCTGTCATCCTCCTATCTCAAATCCGTGTTATCTATCACATCACGTATCGCATCGATCAGCTGTCTGTTCTCTTCCTCTGTCTTTACTGCGATCCGATAATAACCTTTTGTAAGTCCCCGGTAATTACTGCAATTCCGGATCAGGATACCCTTTCTTTTCAATGGTTCCATCAGCTCCTGATCCAGATAGAATAACAGATAGTTGGCTGACGACGGATATACCTTACATCCCATGCTTTCCAGTTCTCCGGCAAGCCACATTCTCTGTTCTGTCACATAACTTCTTACCTGTCTGCACCAGTCCGTTTCATCCAGTGCTGCGATTCCTGCTTCCTGCGCCGGGATCGATACGCCCCACGGCTGTCTGACTTCTTCCATGCGTTCCAGGAGATCTGTATCCGAACATAGTCCATAACCAAGCCTGAGTCCCGGAATGCCATACATTTTTGTAAACGAACGAAGTAAAAAGAGTGATTGAAACTGCCCGATATATGGCAGCATCGTCTCCGCTTCCCGGTCAAACGCAAATTCCCAGAAGCTTTCATCCACAACCATACGCGCATAATACTTCTCACACAGTTCCAGCGATTGCAGCAGAATATCTTTTGAAATTAGTACACCGGACGGATTATCCGGCATACAGAAGAAAACTATTCCAAGTCCTTCTTTCAATTCCTTCTCCAGACGCACCAAAAACTCCTCATCCAGCCTGAATTCCTGTTCCGGATTCCGTTCCCACACAATCACCTGACTGCCTGCACTGCGAAGCGACTGTTCATATTCCTGAAATGCCGGTGCAAGGATCATCCCCTTTTCCGGCTTTTCTGCCAGCACCAGAGAAAATAACACATCTGCTGCACCATTTCCCGCAATTATCCACTCAACCGGAATCTTCAGTGTCTCTGCCAGCTTCTGCCGCAATCTCCTACACTGACTGTCTGGATAAGCTGTCACCATTTCCATCCCACGAATTGCTGCCTGGCGAACTGCTTCATTGGCTCCGAACGGACAGATATTTGCTGAAAAATCCAGCCGGTATTCAGTTGTGTAGATGTCTCCTCCGTGTGTATATTTCATGTCATACCTCTATTGTCAAAATACTCTTTAGAAAAACAGCCGGATGCCACCGAAGAGCAGAAATGTCAGCACTTCTGTTCCAATCATTAATTTCTCCGACCGTAGGATATCCTTTGGCTCAATGTTCCGGATTGGATCCCCGATTGTATCTTTCTCATGTTTTTTCCCAAAATACCAGGCATCCCCTGCAAGCTGCACCTGCAATGCACCTGCGCATACCGCTTCCGTCTGCGCTGCATTCGGACTTGCGTGTTTTCTTCGATCCCTCTTCCAGATCCACAATGCATTCTTTCCATCCATCCCAAGCAGACAGGATGCCAGAATCATAAGCAGTGCTGAAATCCTTGCCGGAATAAATCCCGCCACATCATCCATTTTCGCCGCCACTCTGCCAAAATACAAATATTTTTCGTTCTTATATCCTAACATAGAATCCATGGTATTGACTGCCTTATATACAAATCCAAGTATCGGACCGCCGATCAACATATAGATTAATGGTGCGATCACCCCATCATTGGTATTCTCAGCCACCGTTTCCACCGCCGCCTTCGTCACGCCTTCCACTGTCAGCTGCTCCGTATCTCTTCCGACGATCATCGATACTGCCAACCTTGCTCCTGATAAATCATCCTGCATTAATTTCTTATATACTTTTTTACTTTCTTTTCCGAGTGATCTTGCTGCCAGTAGCTGATAGCACCAGAAGCACTCCAGCACAAATGCCGCACATGGGCTGATCTTCTCTGCCAGATATAAAATCCCCATCGGCACTGCTGCTGATGCCAGGATCACAAGTATCCACAATATTCCTCCTGCGATCAACAGTTTCTTCTCATTCCCCTCCTGATCTCCGGCAAACTTCCGAAGTATCTTTTCCAGAAATGATATCCATTTGCCAATAATCCGCACCGGATGATACAGCCATACCGGATCTCCCAATATCCAGTCCAGTATCATGCCGATCAGGCAGACACATAATATCTTCATCGTAATTTTTCTCCATCTGTTATATCTGTCTCATGTAGGATCCGGACATTATAAAAACGATGTACGCCCTTTTTCCACTCTTCCGGATCAATATCAGTTATATATCCATTGCCGTTAAATACCTGCCAGTGGTAAAACGGTCTTTTCTCAGGATCAAATGCAGACAACACTGCCATAATTGTCCCACCGTGCACTACCACACCTGCACGTTTACAGTCTTCCGCGATCAGTCTGCTGATCATATTCTCTGCTCCCTGTACACAGCGCTTCTGAAAATCTGTCCGGTCTTCTCCACCAGGAAATGCACCTGCGCCACCGGAATCAAGCCAAGCCTGATATACTGGCTCGTTCTTCAGTTCTTCATATGTCTTTCGCTCATATTCGCCAAAATCCAACTCTCGCATCAGCGGTTCTGTCTCAAAAGGCATACTCGGCCAGATCCTTTCTGCTGTCTGCCTGCATCGGAGCATCGGGCTGACGGTCAGTGCATCAATCTGCGGATAGTCTTTCAGATCCTGCGGAATCATTTCCTCATCCAGTGGTTCATCCGTACTTCCTATATATTGTTTCTTACGGTTGCCTGGCGTCATAAAATGCCGTACCCATATAATCTCCATCTGCTACCTCCCAATGCAGGTCACTAAAATTCCGGTAAACATTGCAAGCTCTGCCGTTTCCAGAAAAAATCCTGCCAGATCTCCTGTCACACCCCCAAACTGCTTCCGGCTCACCACTATATAATATAGAAATGCGATCATCACGCCAGTAACAGCTCCTGTCATTGCCCGTGCGTTCATCACTGCCATCATGATCACTGCTGCTGCCACATACAGACACATCGTAATCCTGACAACTTTTTTCTGTGCTCCGTCCTGAAACATCTTCAACAACCCACTATTTCTTGCCGCCGGAAATGTAACTACGCTGAACCCACTGAGTGCTCTGGAAAGGACAAAACTTACACCGCACACTCTCAGCACTTCTGCCGGAAGTTCACTCCATACTGCCACACTCCACATCAGATAACAGCCCATGCCCAATATAGCAAATGCACCCGCATGAGAATCCTTCAGAATCTCCAACTTCTTTTCCCGGTCTCCCCAGGATCCGAGCGCATCCATGGTATCCATGAAACCGTCCATATGAATGCCTCCGGTGATTATGATCGGAATCAAGGTAAATACCACACCACGGAACAGACCGCCCACAGACGTCTTATCCAGCAGCCAACCTGCCAGATACATAACTGCTCCGATGACAACTCCAATCATGGGAAAAAAGCACATGGCATATCGCATATTTTCTTTTTCCCAGTCCACTCTAGGAACCGGTATTCTGGAATACATCGATAATGCGATAAAAAATGAATTTATAATACTCATATATTTCTCCTGAATTACAATACCTTATACTGCTCTACCTTTATATCCTCAAATGTCCCCATATCTCCGTAGACTTTCAATCCCATCTCCAACAGGGGGATCACAGCAACTGCACCGCTTCCTTCTCCAAGACACATATCACAGGTGATGAGCGGTGACAGTCCGAGTTCATCTAATACATAATGAGCTGCCGGCTCTTTGGATACATGCGATGGGATCAGATAATCCGCCACAGCTGGAATCAAATGGACTGCACAAAGAGCTGCCACCCCGGATATAAATCCATCCAGCACGACCGGTATATGATAACGTGCTCCACCAATACAAAGTCCGCAGAGTCCTGCGATATCATATCCACCAACCGATGCCATCACCGTAAGCACATCCGCTTGCCGGAGATTATATCGTCCGATTGCATCCTCGATTACATGAATCTTACGCTTAAGACCATCATCATCCAGACCGGCTCCCTTCCCGGTCATCACTGCCGGATCACGGTTAAGAAGTACTGATGCCACTGCACTGCTGGTCGTTGTATTGCCAATCCCCATCTCGCCTGTCAGCAGAATATCATATCCCTCCTGCTTCTTCTCTCCGGCGATACGAATGCCGGTCTCGATTGCCTGCCAGAGCTGTTCTCGTGTCATAGCAGGCTCTTTTGCAAAGTTCTTTGTTCCATATGCAGTCTTTTCATTTTTTCTGGTTACATTCTTTACATCCGTTATCATACCGATATCTACCGGATAAATGTCCACGCCAGCCACCTCTGCCATCAGACAGGCACTGGTCTCATGACGGCTGAAATTCTCTGCCACAATTGCCGTAACCTCCTGCCCGGTCTGTGTCACGCCTTCTGCCACCACACCATTATCGGCACACATGACAACCAATGCTTTCTTCTTAATTTCATAGCATGCAATCCGTTTTATCCCGGCAATCCGGGTAATCTGCTGTTCCAGCTTACCCAGGCTGAACAGCGGTTTCCCAACCTTCATCCATCGTTCTTTCGACAGTCTGACCACATCCTGATCAGCCGGCTGTATCTCTTCTTGTAATTCTTCTAATGTCATAGTTAGCTTCCTTTATCGTCTGGTTCCTTTTTGGGAATATTCTGTGCAGGCTTTCACATATCGTTCCACCAGTTCCGGGTGCGAGCGGTAATAGAGGTGTGGATAGCCTGCCATCAGATTCCCTTTCATGTGTATACACTGCCATCTTCTCTTCCCATCCGGCTTCACTGCCAGACAGCTATCTCCATTATCTGTACTGTCCCAGTGATGAAATTCATGCGCCCGTATCTGTTCGCCTTTCTTTAAAAATGCGCCATCCTGCTCTGCCTCAATAGTCGCATATCCGAAACGCACAAGTCTCCCCTGATTACTGCTCTCTGACGGAATAACTCCTGCCATACGATAACTGTATCCTTCCGCATCCGTCAGTCCATCCTGCAAATACTGAAACCCACCACATTCTGCAAGACATGGCATGCCGTCTGCGATCTTCTCCCGTATTTCCCTGCGCAAGCCTTCATTTTCCTCCAATCTGGCACCGTATAGTTCAGGATAACCGCCCCCGAGAATCAATCCACAACAGCCTTCCGGCAATGTCTCATCCTCCAAAGGACTGAATGGCACCAGTTCACATCCGGCCTGTTCCAGTAATTTCATATTCTCTTTATAGTAAAAGCAAAATGCTTCGTCTCTGGCAACAGCCACGCGCACCTTCTGCTTTCCATTCACTTCTTTTTTTATCAGATTCTCTTCTTCCAGGCACTCTGCCTGTTCTGCAATTTTCAGAATCTCTGGCAGATCGACTGTCTCTGCGATTGTCATTCCCGCTTCCTGAAGCTGACTTTTTAATCCAGTCAGCTCCTGCGGTGTTACAAGTCCCAGATGTCTGCTCTCCAATCGAAAGCATTCTTTCTCTGGAAGATACCCAAGGATCTTCACCTCCGGATGTCCCATATCCACAAGTCCATGATCCAGCATCTCTTTCATCCGCGGATAAAGCATCGGCGAAATACGGTTCAGGATAATGCCTCTGATATGGCTGTCCTTCTGATATTCCAGAAATCCTTTCAACAGTGCCAGTACAGAAGATGCCATCCCACGGCATGGAACAACCAATATGACCGGAAGCTCCAGTACCCCGGCAATATCCCATGCACTGCCATTCATACTTCCAAATGAAATACCATCATAATACCCCATAACGCCTTCCGTCACAACCAGATCAGCACCATTTCCATGATTCTGGTAGATCTCCCGCAGCTCTTCTTTACTGCTGAAAAACAGATCCAGATTTTCAGATTCTATCCCAAGCACTGTCCGATGAAACATCGGATCGATATAATCCGGTCCGCATTTGCATGCCCGGATATTTTTCCCCATCTGCCTGAATGCAGCCATCAGTCCACAGGCAGCAATTGTCTTGCCGCTGCCACTGGATGGAGCTGCCAGCAGGATTCCCGGTCGCTTTGTCATTGTTTTCTCTCCGTAATAATATACACCGGATTCTGTCCGGTCATCATATGATATCTTCCCAATACTCTGGACGCAGCCACGTTCATCTGAACAATCTCCGGATCTGTCAGCAATCCTGATCTGACTGCACACATCACTTCTTCTACTGTTTCTAAGGATATCGCATTGATCACTACGGTTACTTCTGGATTTTTCTCCTTCAACATACGGATAATGTCATGGAGATGTCCTGTGCTTCCACCAATAAATGCATGTGTAGGTGCCGGAAGTCCTTCCATTGCCTCCGGCGCACTTCCATGGATTACCTGAACCTGTGCCGCCCGAAACTTTCGTCTGTTTGCCCGGATTAGATCACACGCATCTTCTCGCTGTTCAATCGCATACACCTGCACCTGCTCCCCATGAAGTGCCGCCTCAATTGATACAGAACCTGTGCCGGCGCCAATATCATAAAAAACTGCCTCTCTGGTAAGTCCAAGCTTGGCCATACTGACTGCCCGGACTTCTGCCTTTGTCATCGGCACCACATGTCCTTCCTGACTGCGGATAAATGCATCATCCGGCAAGTGAGCCGATACGGATTCCGCAGGATGCGGATTCTCAATCAACATGGTAGAAAGCTCTCCCAGATCTTCCGGCGTCAGTTCTCCGGCAGATATCGTTCGTATCGTTTCATCCCCATATGACAGACGGACACCTATATGACAGATCAAATCTTCTATACCATATTCCCGGATCTGTTCACAAAACTCCGTTCCGCTTTTCCTGTCCAGCAGAAGAAATGTCTTCGTATGATGATCGATGGCATAGATAATATTCTGATTCCTGCCATGGATACTGCGAAGAGCTGCATCTTCCCAGGATACACCAAGCTTCGCTGCCAGATAGACAACTGATGCGATCCCTGGTACGATATCGACCGGAATCTCAGCCTCCTTACATGCCTGCGTCAATGCCTTCGCACCACTGTAGAATCCCACATCACCAGACAAGACAATCGCCCATCTGCTATATTCCGGGTGTCCTTTTATAATCTTTATAATTTCCACAGATCGATACTCTGCAAACTTCGGTTTCTCTTTCGGGCATACTTCCAGAAGACGCACCGCTCCGATACAGGCATCTGCCTGCTCGATCTGGGTTCTTGCGTCCAGAGTCAGCATATTTTCATTTCCCATCCCGGCGCCGATAAGTACTGCACTACATCCGCTTTCGCATATTTTATCACACATTGCGATATCCTCTTGGTGTTACCATTTTCCCATTTAATTCTATTGTTTCCTGGTTTCCAATATATACAGTCGTGAACATGTCAACTTTTTTATTTCTAAGTTCTGCCAAACTCATAATCTCAGCAGACTCTCCGTCACGTCCGATATTGCGTACAATTCCACACACAGTCTCCGGTACTTTATACTGCATCATCAGATCACATGCTTTCTGCAGATAATCCGCACGCTTTCTGCTAGACGGATTATAGAGACAGATTACAAGATCCGCCTTCGATGCCATAAGCAGACGCTTCTCAATCTTCTCCCAAGGAGTCAGCAGATCACTCAGACTGATCACAGCAAAGTCATGCATCAATGGCGCACCAAGTACTGCACCACCGGACAATGCCGCTGTCACGCCAGGAACCACCTCTATCTCGACATTCGGGTATTCCTGACCGATCTGATACATCAGACCAGCCATGCCATATACCCCGGCATCCCCACTGCATACCATTGCCACGTCTTTTCCTTTTGCAGCCTCTTCAAATGCAAGCTGACATCTCTGTGTCTCCTGACGCATCGGCGTTGTCAGATATTCTTTGCCCGGATACTCTTTTTTTAACAAGTCTGCATAGACTGTATAGCCCGCAATCACCTGACACCGCTCGATCACCTCTGCTGCCTCATAGGTCATGCTGTTCCGATTCCCCGGTCCCATACCGATCACATAGATCCGCTTATGTCCTGATACCTCTTTTTTCGCATGTGCACTCCGATATCCTGTAGAAAACTCCGGATGATACAGATCACTTCTCCGATATTCACAATCCAATACATTCCCCACCACGATCAATGCCGTTCTGGTAATCTGATTTTCATCCGCAGTCTGCTTCAGCGTCCCAACCGTACAGCGGAACACTTTCTCTTCCGGCCAGGTCGCTTTATATACGATCGCTGCCGGGGTATCTTCCGTATATCCTCCGGCAAGTAATTCTTCCGTAAGCTTTCCGATCAATCCGGTACTTAAAAACAGCACCATGGTTGCTCCATGTTCTGCAAAGCTTCTCACAGATTCCTTCTCCGGAACCGGTGTACGTCCCGCCATTCTGGTGATAACCACCGACTGGGATACGTCTGGCAGGGTATATTCTGCCTGCAATGCTGCAGCCGCTCCGCTAAAGGAACTGACTCCCGGACACACCTGATACGTAATCTGTTTTTCATCCAACAGATCCATCTGTTCGCGAATCGCTCCATATAAAGAAGGATCTCCTGTATGCAGACGTACGACTTTTTTACCATCTTCCTCAGCCTGTACCATTGCATCAATCACCTGCTCCAATGTCATAAATGCACTGTTGCGGATTTCACAGCTTTCTTTGCAGCACTTTAATAATTCTGGATTCACCAGCGATCCTGCATAGATCACCAGGTCTGCTTCCATTAATAATCTCTGTCCCCGGACGGTAATCAGATCTTCTGCTCCAGGTCCTGCCCCTACAAACCAAATCATCGTTTTTCTCCTTCTTTTGCAATAATCAATGAATAATATCCCGCCTGTTCCGGGATCTCTTCCAGCGAATGATATATCTGTTCCTCTTCCATTCCACAGTTTGTAACCATCTGTATCTGACCGTCATACTTCTTCAGTTCTTCTTTCACCTGACCAATCTTACTTCCCGACTTCATCAGAATCTTTGTACCTGAAAGTTCCATTCCTTCGCTGATATCATAAGAACCCGGCAAGATATGAATGGAATCACCCATTTCTCCAAGCCCCGTCTTAAGCACTGCCGCCGCTGCGCAAAATGACGGTACTCCCGGTATCACACGCGTCTCATAGCCAGATGCTTCCACCAGTTTCTGTATGTACAGGAACGTTGAATAAATACTTACATCTCCCAATGTAAGAAATGCAACATTCTCTCCTTTGTCTAATTTCCTGCACACCTGCTCTGCACCTTCTGCATGCACCTGCTGTAATGCTTTCTTATCTTTTGTCATCGGCATAGAAAGAAATATAATTCTTTTCTTGTTAATCTCTGGATATATTTCCCACACAATCTGATATGCTGTAATCTGTGTTTTATCTGCTGTACCAGACACTGGAAGTGCAATTGCATCACACTTCTTTATCACCTTTAAAGCTTTTATCGTCAGCAGTTCCGGATCCCCCGGTCCGACTCCTACGCCGTATAATATACCTTTATCCATTATACATTCTTCTTTCTGCTCTGAATCTTCTGCGCAAGTCTGTCTGCATCAGAAGTCTTGCCAAGAATTCCCATTTCTTTGGAAAACATGACTGCACCAATCTCCAGTCCGTCTCCTGCCCGGTGCTTCAGATGTTCCTCTATCTTAATCATCACTGTAGACATGACTTCTTTTAGTATACCTTCTTTTTCCAACAATTCCAATGCCGCCGTGGTGGTAATACATTCCATCAACTGACGGATCAGTTCTCTGGAGCCTCCTGCCATTGCAGCATGCGCTGCAAGAATCTCCATACGCCCATCTGCCTGTCTGGAATGTGTATTCATGATCCCGGCAGCCAACTTGATGAATTTGCCAATATGGCCTACCAGCAGGATTCCTTTCATCTGAAGCCGTACCGCATCATCAATCACTTCTCCTACATAATTACTGCATTTTACTGCAGCATCTTCCTGATACCCCAACGTATCATGCAGAAAATCTGATCCATAATTGCCCGGCACTACATAACAATAATCCATGCCATTCTCTCTGCGCACCTTCATTTCTACAAAAATCGTATCTGTCAGAGCTTTCTCGCTCATAGGTTCCACGATTCCGGTTGTCCCCAGAATTGAAATACCGCCCTCAATACCAAGCTTCGGATTAAATGTCTTCTTCGCAATCTCCGCGCCGTCCGGCACCCATATCATCACCCGGACTCCACGGTCAATCCCGGCTTTCTGAAGTTCTTCTTCTACTGCCTCACGGATCATCCTGCGTGGCACCAGATTAATCGCAGGATCTCCAATACTCTGCTCCAGCCCTTTCTGCGTCACACGACCGATACCTTCACCGGCTTCTAATATCACTTTACTTTTTACTACATCGTCTTGTGCAAATGTCACCCTAGCATACACCAGTATACCGTTCGTCACATCCGGATCATCTCCGCTGTCTTTACGGATAGCGCAACTGACATAATTATTTTCTTTCACAATATCTTCCACTTCCAGATATAGGCGGATACCAGCAGGCGTCACTAACGATACTTCTCCAACCACTTCTCCAGACACCAGCATATGAGTAGCTGCCTTTGCTGCTGCAGCAGCACAACTCCCCGTTGTGTATCCGGTTCGAAGTTTTGTCTGATTCTTCCAGACTATTGATGTATTAGCCATCTCTATTCCTCCTGCTCATCCGCAAGCTGTCCTGCAATCTTCTGACACACCTCTTCCACACCGAAGCCTTCTTCTTCCGGCCTTCCCACAACGACAAGTACAGTCCCCGTCTCCATAGCCGCTTCATATTTCTCTTCAAATCCTCCGGTCTTGCCAGATTCTTTTGTTACAAAATAATCTGCTTCTGTCTGTCTGAGCATTGCGACATTCAATTCTTTGGAAAACGGTCCCTGCATAGCGATCAGATGCTTTCCGTCAAATCCAAGTTCCATACTCTTCTGCACCGATTCCCAGACTGACAGCACTCTCGCATAACAACGCTCTTTATAATCATCAAGTTCCGTATATAGTCCCAGCTCTTTGCTTCCAGTAGAAATAAATATATTTCCTTTGGTGTTATTAAGATACTCTGTCGCTTGTTTTACAGAGTCCACCCAGACCACAGTGCAGCCTGTATCACCGATTGGGTCTATCTCCTCTGCCAAATGTTCCTCTTCCCTCAGACAACGAAGATACCGTACCTCCGCCCGCTCACACGCTCGCTTAATGTTACCGGTTACAAGAACAGCAAATGGATGCGTTGCATCTATCACCAGATCAATCTTTTTCTCACTCAGAAATGCTGTGATCTCATCCTCATCCATCCGTCCGGTAAGCAGATGAAGATGCTGATACTCCTCCAACAATCTGCCGCCATATTCAGTTGCCACGCTGACATAGCTGTCCGCTACGGTATCATTCAGGTACTCCGCAATTCTTCTTCCTTCCGTTGTACCCGCAAATACTAAAATCTTCATGTACACTCCACCCTGTTATATCATCTGTATGTCTATGTATATTCTGTCACGATTTTATCATTTCCATTAAAAATGCGCAACTCTCACAAAAAGCATATTGACATATGTATTTCAAAAGTATATCATTTATGTAATTTATATTTTCATTAACTATTTCCTAAGGCTTATATCTTTACATTTATTTTTCCTTTTGCTATGATGTAATTACAAATAGTTATAGATTCGTATTGTATACATTATAAGAAAGGTGGTATGGAAAGTGAGTGATAATTTGACTAATCAGGAACTTTGTATTCTTCTGGAATCCATTCGCGCCCTGTTACAGACTGGCAACAGTGAACGCGCAGAAGAAATCATAACTAACGCGATCCAGCGCATAGACAAAACTCAGACTGTAAACGTCCTGTAATTTTCATTTGATTTTTCAACAAGTTCAACAATCACTGTACTTATCAACTGAGATATAAGCCTCATGAACAAGTTAATACCGCATTCCAAGAGAAACTGTCATCCTATCTAAGCGCAGTTTCTCCTGGATAATCTTTCCATCTTTTTCATCCTTCAGATAGTACTTTACTGCCCGTTCGCATACATTATCCACTCCGGTAACCTGCTGCACAAATTCTGAGCTGCTGCTTGCCTCTCCGGTACTCTTAAGCTGCTCTGAAGTGTACGTGATAAACGGAACCTTCCACTTCTCAGAAAGTTCATTCAACCCTCTTTCTTCTGCTTTCAGGTCAATGCTTACAATGGCTTCCAGCTGCCTCTGATCAATTCCATGCCGTGCAGTCGTCTCAGATATGCCCTGTTCCAGGATCTGCATGGCAGTTCCTTTTCTGCATCCCACACCTGCTACAACATTACCGATCTGTAATACCAGAATTCTCTTTGAACTATCCTTAGTATCTGTGGATATACATACTCCATACTCATATTCATTCAGCATGTCTTTACTATCACACCATTTTAATTCAGTATACTGCTCCGTTTCTTTTATGGCTTTCTGTTTTAGAAGAGGATAACCATCTTCAACATAAATTCCTACAGATTCGCCTTCCAATACGGCAACAGAAATCAGCTTCGCTTTCTCCCTGTCTGCAATCTTCAGATAGTGGTCTCTCGCAAAGGCATCTACGGCGAACTTCCGCTGTACATCAGTAGCTGTCGTGATCACCGGAATGGCTCCCGTAATGTCTGCAATCTGCTCTGCCAGAGGAATGGCTCCGCCCATATGTCCGGACAATAATGGAATAATATGCTGTGCTTTCTCATCCATCACAAGTACCGCAGAATCTGTATATTTATCCTTCACACTCGGCGCAATCATTCGAACCGCAATACCGGCTGCTCCGATGAACAAGAAATCATCCACACCCCAATACTCCTGAATCCATTCCGGTATATTCTCCGGCAGATAAGTCAATTCTTCCTTTCTATCCAATATGCGTTTTGGCGCATAACCTGCACAAGAGTCATTATTTAGTTTCTTACATAACTTTTCATTTAATTCTATTCCTGTTTTTGTAAAACTTAAGATCCGAAGCATCGGCAATCATCTCCATAGATAAATATTTTCCAATACAGTATAACATAAAATCGAGCAGGCTGACACCTGCTCGATCCTAAACAAACTTCAATATTTCATGCTTACTTGAAACATTTTTTAATTGTCGAAAATGCTCCTAAAGCTGTAAACAGATACAACATCGCAAGATCTTTATAATATGCTGATGCGACATCTCCAACTCTGATAATTTCTGGTGTTGCCTGAAATGCAGTGAAAAAATCCACGTCATATACATCTGCAACCGCAATTGCATAAGTAATCCAATTGCTGACATATATCATGACAATCATAATGATAAGAGTAATAATAATTCCCTTTTTACTCACTGTTTTTCCAAGCATCTGATAGCCGCGCAAGGCACATACTCCCATAACCACACCGCACAGTGCCGAAACGTAACCAAGCTGTCCTGTGATCACAATACAAATAACTCCGATCAATGTTCCTGCCAGGGCACCCACTGCACCCAGAAAGACATTTTCCTTTACTGGAGCCTGGACAGTTGCATTACCCCCTCCATAGCTATACTCCATGCTGCTTTGATAGTCTTTATTCTCTTCCATATTGCTTCTCCTTTAGATTTGAAAATCAATAAAATTTATTCTCATTATTATCTTATCATACTGCACTATATCTGACAATCGCAGAATTCCGCGACAGGCGTCTTCACCCGGAAAGATACACCTCTAAATCATAAACATATAGTAAAGCCCTCATGCTATGCCACTTTTGCAAAACATGAGGGCTATTTATCATCTGTAACTTCTAAAAAACTCTGCCAGACTGTTCAATGTCTTCACCAACACAGGTACTTCTTCCTGATCCAGTGCCTCTACCACTGCGTCTGTCATCTTTTTATGAAATTCTTCGTGATGATGGTATGCTTTTATCCCCTTTTCCGTCAGACGGATATACACCACTCTCCGATCTTCCTCACTCCGAATACGCTCTGTATACTTCTTCTTCACAAGGCTATTCATAGAAGTTGTCAGCGAACCAACGGTAATATTGAGCTTTTTTGCAATTGTAGACATATTATTACCTTCACCCAACCCAATTGCTTCGATAATGTGCATATCATTATTGGTGATATCTTTGTACTCTTCTGTAATAATCGCCTTCTCTTCCAGCTCCCATATTTCATTAAACAGATGAACCAGAATATCGTTAATTGCCTTGTATGTATCCAAATCCGTACTCCTCTTCCTTTTTTTCTATGACTATTTTAGCACGAAATATGTAAATATGCCAGTGCAAAAATCCTACATTCTGCGAAAACGTTCATACCGCTCTTCCACTAATTTAATGCCTGTTTTCTTCTGTTTTTCTTCCAGAAATCTATATATTTTTTGTTCCATCACATTCGTCACCTCAGAAAATGTATTTATATTTAACATCTCCGGTTCCTCTATGATCTGTTCAACCACACCCAGATTCATTAAATCTGCCGCTGTAAGTTTCATCACTCCCGCCGCTTCTTCAGCACGTTTACTATCCTTCCAGAGAATCGACGCAAATCCTTCCGGAGACAGGATGGAATATATAGAATTCTCTAACATCCACACTTCATCTGCTACAGCTAATGCCAGTGCGCCACCGCTTCCTCCTTCACCAATAACAATTGACAGGATTGGTACTTTGAGCGCAGACATCTCATACAAATTGCGTGCAATAGCTTCCCCCTGTCCTCTCTCTTCCGCTTCCAAACCACAAAATGCTCCCGGTGTATCCACAAAACAGATTACTGGCCGTTGAAACTTTTCTGCCTGTTTCATCAGGCGAAGTGCCTTGCGATATCCTTCCGGTGATGGCATTCCAAAATTATGTTCAATGTTTTCTTTCGTTGTACGACCCTTTTCCTGTGCGATCACAGTTACCGGAATTCCATGGAATCTGGCAACGCCTCCAATGATGGCTCTGTCATCTCCATAGCAACGGTCACCCCGTTGTTCTGTAAAATCCGTAAAAAGTGCATGAATATAATCACTTCCGGAAGGGCGATCTTTTGCCCTGGAAATCTGCACACGTTCCCAAGCTGTTTTCTCTCTGTCCACATTCTTCTGGTGTACTGTTTCCAAGTTACTATCTATGACTACTTTTTCACATTTCCTATTAACATGTAATCTTAATACGTTATATAGATATTTTTTTATATCTTTTCTTTCTACAACCGCATCTACAAATCCATGCGTCTGCAGAAATTCTGACCTTTGAAATCCCTCCGGTAATTTCTGATGGATTGTCTGTTCAATCACCCTCGGACCTGCAAATCCAACCAATGCTCCCGGCTCTGCAAGCGTAATATCACCTTCCATAGCAAAGCTTGCTGTCACACCTCCTGTAGTTGGATTGGTCAGAACTGCAACATATAATAGTCCTGCATCACTGTGCTTTTTAATTGCTGCTGACGTCTTTGCCATCTGCATAAGCGAAAGAATCCCCTCTTGCATTCTGGCACCACCGGAACATGTAAAGAGAATCACCGGAAGCTGTTCTTCTTCTGCCCGTTCAAACGCACGGGTAATTTTTTCACCTACAGCCTGTCCCATACTGGCCATCATAAAACGTCCATCACAGACACCGAGTACTGTTTCTATTCCACCAATCTGTGCTTTACCTGTAATTACCGCCTCTTTCAATCCAGTTTTTTCCTGCAGCATCTTCTGCTTTTCTGTATATCCGGCATAATGCAGAGGATTATTTCCCACAAGATCTTCATCCCATTCTTCGAAACTCCCCTCATCAGCAATCATCTCGACACGCTGATACGCCGGTATCCGGAAATAATTACCGCACTTTGGACAGATACAGTCATTATTCTGTACTTCATCCGTAAAAATAGCCTCCTTGCAGACGTTACACTTACGAAGCAGTCCGTCCGGGACTTCCGGTTGCCTGTCATACCCACGCAGCGCCGTATCATTTCTTCTGGTCTTCTTAAACATATTTTTCAGTTTCATGATTCTTCCTCACTGAGCCTGTCTATAAATTCAATATCGGTATCGCCTGACGCAAACCTGGGATGTCCAATCAGTTCATACTGATAATCTACATTGGTATCAATTCCCTCAATGATAATCTCACCTAGTGCACTCTGCATTTTCGCCACGGCCTCCTGACGATTCCGAGCATGTACAATAATCTTAGCGATCATGGAATCATAATACGGAGGCACTTCGTATCCGCTGTAGATGGCAGAATCAATGCGGACTCCTTTTCCGCCCGGCAGATAAATATCATGTATCTTTCCCGGAGAAGGCCGAAAGTTCTTCTTTGGGTTCTCTGCATTGATCCGACATTCAATTGCATGTCCGCTCAGATGGATTTCTTCCTGTGTATAAGCAAGCGGCTCACCTGATGCAATCCGAATCTGTTCTTTTACAAGGTCAATACCGGTTACCCATTCTGTTACCGGATGTTCTACCTGAATTCTCGTATTCATTTCCATAAAATAAAATTTTCCATCCGGCTCCAGCAGAAATTCAATGGTTCCTGCATTTTCATACCCGGAAACTCTGGCTGCTGTCACCGCAGCCTTTCCCATCTGCTCACGAAGGGCTTCTGAGAGAGCCGGCGACGGGGATTCCTCCACCAGCTTTTGATGGTTTCTCTGAAGCGAACAGTCCCGTTCTCCAAGATGTATGACATGACCGTATTTATCCGCCAGTATCTGGAATTCGATATGTCTAGGCCGCTGTACAAAATGTTCCAGGTACATCGTTCCATCTCCAAATGCAGCTACTGCTTCTTTCTGCGCTGTACAAAATGCATGTCGAAGCTCTGTTTCATCTGCCGCCACACGCATACCTTTTCCACCGCCGCCAAGAGCCGCCTTCACGATCACCGGATATCCTACCTCTGCAGCAACAGGAACCGCTTCTTCCGGTTCATATAGTGCTTCTTTACTTCCTGGAATAACTGGAACACCTGCCTGGATCATCGTATTTCTTGCCTGTGATTTATTGCCCAGCCTCTCGATTGTATCTGCGTCAGGACCGATAAATGTGATCTGACACTGCTCACATAACCTGGCAAACTGACTGTTCTCTGACAGAAATCCAAAACCGGGATGCACTGCATCTGCCCCGGAAATGATTGTTGCGCTGATAATCCGCTCCATATTCAGATAACTCTCTGCGGATGATGCCGGACCGATACAGACTGCCTCATCCGCAAGCTGTGTATGTAACGCTTCCCGATCTGCTTCTGAATACACTGCTACGGTTTCAATTCCCATCTCTCTGCATGCGCGAATAATCCGTACCGCAATTTCGCCGCGATTGGCAATCAATACCTTCTTAATCATTATTCTGGCCAACCACAAAAGTAAGTTCTGCACTAACAACAACTTTGCCGTCTACACTTGCCACCGCTTCACCGACTCCCAATGGTCCTTTCTGTCTGATAATCCTGGTCTCCAGACGCACTTTATCCCCCGGTACGACTTTTCCTTTAAAGCGACATTTCTGAATCCCGCCAAAATAGGCAATTTTTCCTTTATTTTCCTCTTTTGAAAGAATAGCTACTGCTCCGGTCTGCGCTAATGCCTCCACGGTCAACACGCCCGGCATTACCGGTTCCTGTGGAAAATGTCCCTGAAAGAATTCTTCTCTGAAGGATACACATTTATATCCAACCGCATATTCTCCCGGCTCATAATCTTCAATATAATCCACCAACAGAAATGGATGTCTGTGTGGAATAATTTTTTCAATTTCCTTGATTCCCAGATGTCTCATCTCAGTCCTCCTGTATCTATATAATCCGAAATAATGGCTGACCATACTCTACGCTCTGTCCATTTTCAACATAGATCTCTGCAATTTCACCTTCGTACTCACTTTCGATGTCATTCATCAATTTCATAGCTTCTACAATAGCAAGTACCTGTCCCTGTTTTATCTTATCCCCGGTTTTCACAAACGGATCTGCATCTTCTGCCGGTGCTGCATAAAAGGTTCCTACCAGTGGTGATTTCACAATCTGTCCGGTTGACTCTTTCTCTTCTTTCTGTATTTCAGCCGACGGTTTCAACACCTGTGACATTTCCTCATTTTCTGCCACCTGCGTCATAATGACCGGCTCTTTTCCTTTTTCCAAAGACAACTTCGAACCGTTTTCTTCATATTCAAATTTGTCCAGGCTGGATCCGGATACTGCATCGATCAGCTGTAGTATCTGTTTCAGTTCCATTACTGTCACCTCTATCCCTTGTATTTTCTTACCAGTACAGTTGCATTATGTCCTCCAAATCCAAGAGAATTGGACATTGCAACATTGACTTCCTGCTCCAACGGTGAACCCAGTACATAATTCAGATCACATTCCTCATCTGTCTCTTTTGTTCCTACCGTCTGATGGATAAATCCTTCCTGAATTGATTTCACACAGACAATAAACTCTACACCGCCGGCTGCACCTAACAGATGACCGATCATTGATTTCGTTGAGTTCACAGCCACATGCGCAGCCGCACTTCCAAACGCCTCATGAATCGCCTTTGTCTCAAACAGATCATTGTGATGGGTACTGGTGCCATGTGCATTGATATAATCCACCTGTTCCGGTGTCACACCTGCTTCTTCCATTGCCAGAAGCATAGCCTTTGCTGCGCCGCTTCCATCTGGAATCGGAGAAGTGATATGATAGGCATCCCCAGTCGCTCCATATCCGCCAAGCTCTGCATAGATTCTTGCGCCACGCTTTTTCGCGTGCTCCAATTCTTCCAAAACTACCACTCCAGCACCTTCTCCAAGCACAAATCCATCCCTGTCTTTATCAAACGGAATCGATGCGCGCATAGGATCTGTACTGGTGCTGAGCGCCGTCAATGCTGAGAATCCAGCCACTCCGGTCGGACAGATTGCGCTTTCCGTACCGCCTGCAAATATCACATCCGCATCTCCATACTGAATTGCCCGAAAAGCGTCTCCGATACAATGTGTACCTGATGCGCAGGCTGTTACTACATTCGTACATTTTCCTCTGGCACCAAGCTGAATGGATACATTTCCTGCTGCCATATTAGATATCATCAATGGAATCATCATTGGAGAGACTCTTCCCGGACCTTTTTCCACAATTTTCTCATGGGCCAGTTCCACTGTTGCAAGACTGCCAACTCCTGATCCGATCATCACACCTACACGGAACACATCTTCCTGTTCCATATCAATTGCTGCATCTTCTTTTGCTTCTAATGCAGCTGCCACTGCATACTGCGAAAACAATTCCATTCTTCTGGCTGCTTTTACATCCATACGCTCCCTGGCATTAAAATCTTTTACTTCTGCTGCAAGCTGTGCTTTATATCCTTCCGCATCAAATCTGGTAATTGGACCGATTCCTGTCTTACCAGTACGAACTCCTGTCCAGAATTCATCCACTGTATTTCCGATCGGGGTGACTGCCCCCAGTCCTGTTACAACTACCCGTCTTTTCATACTCTTCTCCTTCTCTACATGACCATGCCGCCATCAACATGAATCACCTGGCCTGTGATATAAGCCGCATCTTCCGATGCCAGAAATGCTGCTGCCTTTGCCACATCTTCCGGTCTTCCAAAATGTCCCAATGGAATCTGCCCTCTGGCTCCTTCTTTTACTGCATCTGATAATACCTCTGTCATCTCTGTATTGATGAATCCCGGTGCGATCGCATTCACTGTGATTCCACGGCTTGCCAGCTCTTTTGCAGCGGTTTTGGTAAGCCCGATCACACCGGCTTTAGATGCTGCATAATTTGCCTGCCCTGCATTACCTGCCACTCCGGATACAGAAGACAAATTAATGATTCTTCCGCTTCTCTGCTTTAACATCTGTCTGGAAACAAATCGCATACAGTGAAAACATCCCTTCAGATTCGTATTGATCACCGCATCAAAATCTTCCTCCGACATCTTCATAAGAAGTCCATCTCTGGTGATTCCGGCATTATTAACCAATACATCTATCCGTCCTTCTTCTTTGATAATATTGCTGATAAATGTCTCGCATGCTATGTAATCTGATACATCACACTGTACGGCTTTTGCCTGTCCGCCTGCTGCGCAGATTTCTTCTGCCGCCTGCTCTGCACGAACCTTAGAGCCGCAGTAATTTAAAATCACCTTGTATCCTTTTCCTGCAAGTTCCAATGCAATTGCTCTGCCGATTCCTCTGGATGCACCTGTTACTATTGCTGTTTTCTCTGCCATAATTCCTCCATGATTTGCTTTGAATCTTCCCAGGTATTCACCTGATATACCGTCACATTCCGATCGATTTTACGTAAAAATCCGGTTAAGGTTCTGCCTGGTCCGATTTCCACAAACGTATCCACGTCCTGTGCGATCATTTTCCGGATGCTCTGCTCCCAGCGCACCGGTGAATATACCTGTCTGGTAAGAAGCTCCCGGATCTCGCTGCTGTCCGTCACATACTCTGCCGTCACATTCGTTACATATGGGATCTTCAACTCACCAAGCTGTACTGTCAACAGCTCTTTGCCAAGCTTTTCCCCTGCACTCCGAAGCATCGGTGAATGAAACGGTCCACTGACATTCAGGGGAACTACCCGCTTTGCACCGGCCTCTTTCAATGCCTTGGATGCCTGTTCGATGCCTGCTGTTCCTCCTGTAATTACAATCTGCCCCGGGCAATTATAATTAGCCACCGTTACATTCGCAATTGGTTCAACCACGGCATCAATCTGATCTGCATCCATTCCAAGCACTGCCGCCATCGCGCCTTCTCCTGTCGGAACTGTATGCTGCATCAGTTGTCCGCGTACTCGGACCAGGCGGATCGCATCCAACAGATCCATTGCACCTGCCTCCGCAATGGCACAGTATTCTCCCAGACTCAATCCTGCTGTCACGTCCGCTTCTGCTCCCTGTTCATTCAATACCGCAGTCATTGCAAGACAGGTTGTCACCATAGCTGCCTGCGTATATTCCGTCTGATCCAGCAAGTCATTTTCCTCAAAACATAATGCCCTCATATCCAGTTTGAGACATTCCGATGCCCGGTCATAGATATCTCTGGCAAGCGGACTGTTTTCATAGAAATCCTTTCCCATGCCAGCTTTCTGCGCTCCCTGTCCCGGATAGATAAATGCAATCTTACTCATAGAACCCTGAGCCTCCGATCAACTTATCTGTCTCGCAAGTCAGCTTTGTGATCAATTCTTTACAAGTCATTATCTCATGAGCCATCGACGCACACTGACCTGCCATAACACTTCCATTAGTTACATCTCCATCCACTACTGCCTTGCGCAGTGCGCCGAGTGTCAGCTGTTCCAGTTCTTCAAATGGAACTCCAGCCTGTTCCTTCTTCAGGTACTCTTTTACCATTGCATTGCGAAGGACACGGACCGGATGCCCGGTGGTTCTCCCCGTCACACGAGAATCAATATCTCTTGCCTTAATCAATGCCTGTTTATAATTCTCATGAACATTACATTCTTTTGTTACCACAAACTGTGTGCCCATCTGCACTCCTCTTGCTCCCAGCATAAAGGCTGCTGCAATTCCTCTGCCATCTGCGATTCCACCGGCTGCGATTACCGGTACAGATACTGCATCAACAATCTGCGGAACCAGTACCATCGTAGTCAGTTCTCCAATATGTCCCCCGGCTTCCGTTCCTTCTGCTACAAGAGCATCCGCACCACAGCGTTCCATTCTCTTTGCCAACGCCACACTTGCTACTACCGGAATTACCTTCATACCGGCTTCTTTCCACATGCTCATATATTTTTCCGGACTTCCGGCACCTGTCGTCACAACTGCCACGCCTTCTTCCACCAGTACCCTCGCGATCTGATCTGCTTCCGGATTCATCAGCATCAGATTGACACCAAATGGCTGATCTGTCAGTTTCTTTGCTTCTCGCACCTGCTCTCTGACCCATTCTGCCGGTGCGCCTCCGCTTCCGATCAATCCAAGACCTCCTGCATTAGACACGGCAGCCGCCAGATGATAATCTGCCACCCAGGCCATGCCTCCCTGGATAATCGGATAACGAATTCCTAAAAGTTCTGTAATCTCTGTCTTCATATCACCCAGCTCCTATTTCTCAAGATAAGCAACTACATCTCCAATCGTTGCAATCTTCTCCAGATCCTCCGTTGGGATTTCCTTACCAAATTCCTCTTCCAGTGCCATTACCATTTCAAATAAATCCAGTGAATCTGCATCAAGATCAGCCTTGAATGAAGTCGCCTCTGTCAACTTCTCTGCTTCTGTTCCCAGTGTATCTGCTACGATTTCTTTTACTCTTTCTAACATAATTCTTATTCTCCTTCATATTTGTTCATTTCTAAGTTTTCTGTATCTATGTAATCCGGCTCCTTACCGGTAATTACCTTTCAATCATTTTTACCATTCTATAATGGATGCGCCCCATGAAAGACCTGCCCCAAATCCTGCCACTACAAGCTTCTGACCTTTTTTCAGCTTTCCTGACCGATTCATTTCATCCAGAAGAATCGGAATACTTGCAGAAGATGTATTTCCATATTCTTGAAGATTCATCGGAAATTTCTCAATTGGCTGCCTTAACCTTTTTGCCACTGCTTCCACAATTCTCCGATTTGCCTGATGCAGAACAAAATAATCAACATCCTCCATGAGCAGTTCATTTTTTGTGAGTACTTCACGAATCACCTCCGGCACTCTGGTTACCGCAAACTGAAACACTGCTCTTCCATCCATATGAATGTATCTGTCACAGGTCAGAGCTTCTCCCCTTTTTCCATCAGAATGAAAAGCCGGAAGATAGGCTCTTCCTTCTGCTGCCTTCAAAACTGCTGCTCCGGCACCGTCACCAAACAAAATGCAGGTTCCTCTGTCGCTCCAGTCTACCAGCCTGGACAATCTCTCACTTCCGATCAATAATACTGTTCTGCACATATTACTCTGAATGTACGCCTGCGCTGTATTATACGCAAATACAAATCCTGTACATGCTGCCTGCAAATCAAAACAGACCGCGCCCTCTGCGCCGATAGCCTTTTGCACTTCGCAGGCTGTACAAGGAAGCACTGCATCCGGTGACATCGTTGACACCACTATCATATCCAATTCTTCCGGTCGGATTCCTGTCTGTGCAAGAGCCCGTCTGCCTGCTTCCACTGCCATAGACACTGTGGATTCTGACTCTGCGATATGGCGTTTCTCTACGCCAGTACGCTCACGGATCCACGCATCATTCGTATCCACCATATTCGACAGTTCATCATTATCCATGATTTTTACTGGAATACCGGATCCTGTGCCACATATCTTTCCTATCATCATATCCGCCTCTTTATTTACCTTTGTTTTCATATTATTTTGCTTTAAAATATTTTGACCATCAAACAATATCATAATAAAAAAGATTTGGCAAGTACTTTTTTCTGAAAGGCAGAAGTGCTATTCTATTGTTATTTTTTACACAAAGAATCGTCTTTTTTGTCTATAACTTTGACACCCTTAATTGCAGTTGTAATATTGCACAATTTTTTTCATTTGGTTTTGTATAATTCATACATTAAATGCATTGATATTTTCTGTATTTCAGTTAAAATAAAATCAGAAAAAGAAAAGATGACAAATGTTTAACAAGAGAAAGGAGTTTGAAAAGTATGAAACTTTTTAATATCGATAACTCAGAAGAATTTTTTAACGTAGTAAATGAATGCAAAGACAAAGTAGAATTAGTAAATAAAGATGGCTCACGTATTGACTTAAAATCCAAGCTCACACAGAATATCCTTTCTATTGACGGCCATTTTTCAGAGCTTCAGTTAGCCCTCCATAATCGCGAAGATATCTCAAAGCTGTTAGCTTACGCAATAGATACCAAGTACATTGCCTAAACTCATATATAAAAAGGCGGTCGAAGTTCGAATACCCTCGAATCTTCGACCGCCTTTTAATATTGCTATCTTCTTCTCTTACTTTTCTCTTCTGCCAGCAATGCTGCTCCGATTGCTCCGGCATACCGTCCGTTCTCAGTCATCTCTACTTTCTTGCCAAGCTTCTCTGATAAGATCCTGGTAAAGTATTCGCTGTTGCTCAAACCTCCGGTAAGGATCACCTTATCCGCTAGATTCTTTCTGCCTGCAAGCTGCGATACCTTCGCTGCTACAGAATCTACCACCCCGGCTGCGATATCTTCCCGCTTCTTACCTTCACCGATATAATTGATCACTTCCGATTCTGCAAATACGGTGCAGAGTGAACTGATTGATAACACATCTCCAGTATCTGCCATATCAAACAACTCCTGCAGAGTTACACCCAGGCGATTCGCCATAATCTCCAGGAATTTACCGGTTCCTGCCGAGCATTTATCATTCATCAGAAAATCCTGTACCATGCCGCCTGATACCAGTATCACCTTTGTATCCTGTCCGCCGACATCGATGATCGAGCAGTCATCTCCTGCCATCTCTCTGCCACCTCTGGCATGACAGGTAATCTCTGTGATCACGTAATCTGCAAAGTCCACTGCAACTCTTCCATATCCTGTTGCCACAACTTTCACATCGTCAGATTCCACATCGATTCCTTCTTCCAGAAGCCTCTCACGGATCACTCCGGTTGTCTCCTTACTGCTCCATCCTGTCGGCAGCACAAACATTAATTCCTTATCTCCTCGTACTGCTGTCTTGGACGCAGTAGATCCAATATCAATTCCTACATAATACATCTTGTCTTCCCTCTGATTTCTTTTATTTCGTTTTACGATCTTTAACAGTAACGGTCGCGGTGTGGATTAAAGTCCTTTTTCACCTCTGCCACTTTCAGAATCTCAATCTCCTTCTGTTCTGCAGTCTCCCATATCGTATCCAGATCGTCCTTTTCCACCATCAACGACACGCCGCAGCATTTACTCGCACTTCTGGGGGTAGGAGCAATCACTGCCCGAACCCCCAGCTTTTTTAATTCGCGATATAACCGCATTGCATTGTCATGATTAGGAAACAGAATATAATGCTGAATCTCTGACATCTATCCCATATCTCCTTAGTTATTAAGCATCTCCACAAATGCACTGATTCTGGTACGAAGCTGCTGAGCATCGCTGTCCGTGTAATCGGTCTCGATTCCCAGTACCGGAATACCTGCTTCCTTCATCGCACGCTCTACGAAATATCCTTCGGTGTCGTAAAGGTTACAGAACTTCAGATTCACATCAATGATTCCGTCTACTTTGTATTCTTTTGCTAGGCGGAGGATATCATCGATTCTTCCATGATTTGGTGTAAAGCATGCACAGTTAATGCCCATATACCGCTCTGCGATTGCATCGATCTGCTCGTCGATCGTAGTACCACTCTCGTCTACAAAACGCTCAAAGTAACGGGTACCTGTGCACATTTCTTCACAGACAACCACTGCTCCGCTGGTCTCAACAATATTATGAAGCTTCCAGTTCGGAATTGCAAGCGGTGTTCCTGTCAGCATGATTCTCTTGGTTCCTTCCGGCACTACACTGACACCGTCTTTGATCCGCTGCTCCAGCTCGTCACACAGTTTATTCGTCATCTGTGCAAATCTTGCCGGATCATCATAAAATGCAATCTGAGAAATAACCAATGCATCCGTACCGCTGATTGGAAGCTTCTCATTCTTACGACAGGCATACAGTCTGTCCAACGCTTTTCTCTTATTATTAATCAGTTTGATACTTTCTGCTAACTTCTCTGCTGTCACTTTGTTACCGGTAAATTCTTCTACCACATGCATCAGCTCTTTAATCTCTTCTGCCCATGCCTTTACATCCTTGGCACGTTTCATCTGCGGAAGATCCATTACATGTACCGGTACGTCCTCAGACAAAATCTCCCATGCCTTCTTTTTACCATCACAGGTAGTCTCTCCGATATACATATCCGCGATCCGGAAAAATGGACAGGTACGGTCAAGTCTTGCTCCTACAGATGCTTTGATCAGCGGACAGGTATTATTCGGAAGCACCTTCTCGCCTCCCGGTACCCAGAACTGAGAGCCGCCGCAGAGTCCGGTCGCAATTGCATCTGCTGCGAAGATCACTTCATCCGGTACGTATACACAGAATGTGCCAAATACCTTGCCGCCTTTTTTCTGATGTTCAATCAGCTCTGATGGGCGGATACCGTGAATATCTGCAACTACCATATCATAATAGTCCATTCCGTCCGGACGGTTCTCCTGAGAGAGAAATACATCTCCAACCGCCTGTGGAAGCACCTGACACAACTGATCATGCAGCTCCAGATTCATCCCCAGTTCTTCCCACATTTTCTGATTATCTGCCATAATTCTTTTCCTCCTTGTTATCGCATTTGAACAATTAATCTGTTTTTATCGTAACATTTTTATCAATTATTCACAATAATAACAAGGCTTTTTGTTATAGTTTTCATCTATATGTAGGCAATTTTATTTATTTCTTCTATACAAATATCTATCTCTTCTTCTGTATTCGATGCACTGAATGCAAACCGTACGGTTCCCTGCGGAAAAGTGCCAAGCGACCGGTGTGCCACAGGCGCACAGTGCAGTCCTACTCTGGTCATAATCCCTGCTGCCTGCTCCAGTTCAAAGGCAGCTACTGCATTATCCACCGTCTGAAAATCCAATGACACTACTGCCACTCTGTGTTCCAGATCTTTTCGACCTACAATCCGTATCTTAGAATTCTCCGACACTCGCTCGAGAAAATATCCGGTTAGCGACATCTTACGGTCATGTATGCGTTCGATTCCCTGTTCTTCTAAATAAGACAGCGCCGTATGCAATCCTATGATCCCCGGAAGGTTCATCGTACCGCTCTCATACTTATCCGGCAGATTCTCCGGCATCAGCAGAGAATCTGACTGGCTTCCGGTACCTCCTGCAATCAACGGCTTCATATCTCGATCCAGTCTCTCTGATATCAGAAATCCACCGATTCCCTGTGGCCCAAGCAGTCCCTTGTGACCGGTAAACGCCAGGAAATCAATCCCGCAATTCTCCATATCGATATCCAGCGTTCCTGCAGTCTGTGCAGTATCCACTGCAAAGATCAGATCATGTTCCTGACAGATCTTACCAATTTCTTCAATCGGAACTACGGTTCCACACACATTGGACGCATGGGTTACCAATACCGCTCTGGTGCTGTCTCCAATCAGTGATTTTAAATGTTCAAGATCCAGATTGCCGTCTCTGTCCGTCTGTGCAATGTCATAGTCCACACCCACGGCCTTCATCTGTTCCAGCGGGCGCATCACTGCATTATGCTCCAGCCCCGTCACGATCACATGATCTCCGGGCTTCAAAAAGCCTTTTATAAACAGATTGAGGGAATAGGTCACACTCGGTGTAAACACTACTCCCTTAGAATTCTTCACATGAAAAAGACGCGTCAGCTGTTCTCTTGTATCCAGCACGACGCCTTCGATCTCGTATGCGCCTTCATAATTGCCACGGTTAATATTAAATGCACCGTGAGCTAACAAATCCGCCATGGCTTCCGGCACACCAGGTGCCTTTGGCCATGACGTACTGCCATTGTCAAAATAAATTTGATTCATATACGCTCCTGAATCACTTACATGCTTGCAGACGTACGTCGAACGCCCAGCTCGAAACCTTCGGTTCCTCGCTGTCCGCTGCGCTCACATAGCCTGCTTCACAAAGACTCTTTCGTCTGCAAGCAGCCGACGCGTCTTTGCTTGCATGCTGCGTTCGACTTACCACTCAAACTTCTTCTCGAAATATGCATTCAGATCTTCGATCTTCACTCTTTCCTGCTCCATGGTATCTCTGTCTCTTACTGTTACTGCTCCGTCTTCCTCAGAATCGAAATCGTATGTTACACAGAATGGTGTACCAATCTCATCCTGACGGCGGTATCTCTTACCAATGTTACCACGCTCATCATACTCACAGTTATACTTCTTAGCTAACTGAGCATACACCTTCTGTGCACCCTCAGACAACTTCTTAGACAGTGGAAGGACACCGATCTTAACCGGTGCAAGTGCCGGATGGAAATGAAGCACGGTTCTGACATCCGGTTTTTCCTCTGTACCAATGTTCTCCTCATCGTATGCACTGCACAGGAATGCAAGTACCATACGGTCAGCTCCCAGCGACGGCTCGATAACGTATGGAATATATTTCTCTTTCTTCTCATCATCGAAATATGTCAGATCCTGCTTAGATACCTCCATGTGACGGGAAAGGTCATAATCTGTACGGTCAGCAATACCCCACAACTCACCCCATCCAAATGGGAACAGGAACTCGATATCGGTAGTTGCTTTACTGTAGAATGACAGCTCTTCCTGATCATGGTCACGGTAACGTACTTCATCATCCTTAAGTCCCAGCTTGCTCAGCCAGTCCAGACAATACTGCTTCCAGTATGCAAACCATTCCAGATCCGTATCCGGCTCACAGAAGAATTCCATCTCCATCTGTTCGAACTCTCTGGTACGGAATGTAAAGTTACCCGGTGTGATCTCGTTACGGAAAGACTTACCGATCTGTCCGATACCGAATGGAAGTTTCTTTCTGGATGTACGCTGTACATTCTTGAAGTTCACAAAGATACCCTGTGCTGTCTCAGGACGAAGGTATACTGTGTTCTTCGCATCCTCTGTAACACCCTGGAATGTCTTGAACATCAGGTTGAACTGACGGATAT
>OLQG01000476.1_pt1 | contig 32686 bp, 32 predicted proteins | sample 1672221 | NCBI WGS metagenome assembly OLQG01 (sample SAMEA3136660, study PRJEB25190) | human gut metagenome | biome: human gut; feature: human-associated habitat; material: faeces | place: Austria | collected 2013
CGATATCTTTTCCTTCCAGAATGTATTCTTCCAGAAGCTCCAGTTCTTCTTTCAGACGTGCCGGAAGTACGGCAAGTCCCATAACCTCGATGAGGCCGATATTTTCTTTCTTGATGTGATGATACTGTGCATGCGGATGATACACACCGAGCGGATTTTCCTCGGTCGTGATGTTGTTTCGAAGCGTCAGATCCAGTTCATATATATCACCGACTTTACGCGCAATCGGAGTAATCGTGTTGTGCGGTTCGCCGTCTGTCTCTGCAAAAATAAATGCTGCTTCATCGGTATAGCCTCTCCACACTTCCAGTACATGTGTCGCAAGATCGACCAGACGGTCAGAGTCTTTATGGCGGATACGAAGCACAGACAGCGGCCACTTAACGATGCCAGCCTCTACATCCTCATAACCCGGGATTGTCACATGTTTCTCGATCGGAGCTTTTGCCATTGCAAATGTATAATGACCACCCTGAAAATGATCATGGCTCAGAATGGAGCCGCCAACAATCGGAAGATCCGCATTGGAACCAAGGAAATAATGCGGGAACAGTTTGACAAAATCAAACAGTTTGATAAATGCATTTCTCTCGATCTTCATCGGGGTATGCTTGCTGTTAAACACAATACAGTGTTCATTGTAATATACATATGGAGAATACTGGAATCCCCATGGTGTATCATTGATCGTGATCGGAATGATTCTGTGGTTCTGTCTCGCCGGATGATTAACACGGCCTGCGTATCCCTCGTTTTCCGGGCAGAGCAGACATTTCGGATAACTGCTTGCTTTGACATTCTTTGCTGCTGCGATTGCTTTCGGATCTTTTTCCGGTTTGGAAAGATTGATCGTGATGTCGATTTCTCCATACGGGCTGTCCACTTTCCATTTCTGATCTTTCTTTACACGATAACGGCGGATATAATTGCTGTCCTGGCTCAGTTTGTAAAAATAATCTGTTGCTTTCTGCGGATCATCCTGATATCTGTCCCAGAACTCTTTCTGAACCTGTGCCGGACGGGGCATCAGGCAATTCATCAGTCTGGTGTCAAAGAGATCACGGTAAACCACACTGTCTTCGATCAGTCCTCTCTTTACTGCTTCATCCAGAAGTTCATTCAGAGTTTCTTCCAGATCCACACCGGAAAATTTTTCTTCCGGTTCGGTGTATTCATCTTCGTGAAATACATCCAGAAGAAGGTTTGTTGTGTAATTTTTTTCACACTCCGGAACCAGTCCTGACTCAACTCCATACTGTACAAGTTTTGCGATGCCTTTGCTTAACATAAGCCTGTCCCCCTGTAAAATTATTTTTGATTATCAAGATAAGAAATAAACACATTACCCGCCTGCTGGAAAAGAGCGGTACTGTCGTTCATTCCATACGGGCTGACTTTGCCTGTCGCAGGATCCAGAAGCCATGTATTGTATGCGTCATATCCGACGATCACGACACTGGTATCTGCACCGGTTTTTGCTATAACTGCACGCTGTGCACTGATCTCATAAAGGACATTTTCCAGACTGCATCCGGTAAGGTCGATCACGGTTCCGGAATCTCCCAGACCTTCCTGCAGCTTGCCTTTATCCCATGAACCACTTCGGATGACCTCAGGAACATCCTCCGTATTAAGCGTAAGCTGTGTTTTTATATTTCCACGTTCCCAGACATATTGCTGCGCCCGGTTCAAAACCACGCCGGTCCGGCTGTCTGCCTGCAGTACTGCCTGTGCCGGATCAGTCCACACACTGTCCAGTCCACCGCGGGCATATACATAATAAACGTTTCCGAGCTGGCTCTTGTCCACTTCGACCTGAACAATGTTCTCGTTGCCGTTTTTTATTTTGGCAGTAAGAATCAGCGGTTCATCTGCCTCCGGTTTGTCAGTGAATACCAGTTTGACGATAACACCCTGACGTGTCGTGCTTGTCTGCTCCACAGAAACCAGATCTGCCGAAGTTTCTTTGTTGTTCATGATGTTGTCTTTACTCTTGACGACGTACGCATTTCCGTTCTTTTCTGACAGGTTAAATTCCATCATAGAACTTCCGACCGTCACGTCTGTAATATAATATCCATCCTGATGATACTCTTTTTTGATATTTCCGTCAAAGTCCTCAATCTTTATAGATGTGATTCCATCGACCGTATGCCCGTTTTCATCAGTAAGACTGTCCCCGTCAAGTACATTTCCGTAAATCAGATCTTCATTCATAAAGCCAAGCACACGGAGCTGCTGCGAGGCATCCGGTGTATCATTTCTCGTCTTCAGTGAATCAAAATCAATGTATTCTATCTGTCCTGTCTGCTCACCATCCACAATGCGCCATGCCGCGTGCGCATTTGTCTCAGACACGGCGAACTGATTACTGTCGATATTTTCCGCCAGAACTTTATAATCACTGTCATCGATATTGATCTGGTAAAGACTTCCGGAAAGAAGCAGGAACAGCTGGTTTTTCTTGTTTACATAACTCAATGTACCGAAATCGGATTTCAAAAACTCAAACGACTCTGTCGTCGGAATAAATACTTTCTCCTCAACTACATTCTGATCATGATTGTAATGATAGATTCCGGCTCCGCAGTAACCTTCATGGCTTCCGCGGTTCATGTAACCATAGACCATAAAATTGACATCGCCGTCGTCTTCCACGCTCAGAAGCTTAATGTCATGTTCCGTGCGTGAATCGCGGAAATCTCCTTTTGCCGCCTTACGGAAATCAAACACCTGCGCAAACTTGCCGTTATTCTGCGTGTAAGTCCAGAGCGCCCCTTCCTGCACAAAAGCCGTCACACTTCCCTCTGTATTTGTAAGATATGTCACATTTTTGTTTCGGGCTCCGAGAAGCAGCCCGTCATCCGTGATCACCGACTGTTTCGGGTCAAATACCTGTCCTGCGGACCTCTCAAAATCGAGCAGACGGATACGGTCCTCCGAATAACGCAGACGGTAAAAATCTGTTACATTATAGTATTCCGCACCACCGTTTTCATTTGCGGCACAGATCTCATATTCCAGTGAAATACTTGCGGTCGTTTCATTGATTTCTTTGATGACCGGTATCCCTTTCTTTGTGATCTGTGGATTTAAATTACCCCAGCTTATCACAGAAAGTGGTGATTTAATGGAAACGGATGCAAAATTTGTTGTCGCTGAATCTGCGGATTCCAGATATGTGGCAAGATTATCTGCCGAAGTTTTGTCCATACACATCTGTGCAAAATCAGATGCAAATTTCACATACGCCTGCGTATTTGTAGAGGATCTGGATACAACTCGCGTATAATAATAGGCTTCCCCATCATTGGTATCGACCGTCAGCTGCATGGAATACTCCTGATTCATCAGAAGACCGGAGTTGATTTCGATCTGTGCCCGGAGATAACCGTCCGATCCCGACGAATCCAGATTTTTGATCTTGCGGTTTTCGACAATCTTGGTTCCATCAGAAGTACGTACCTCATAAGAAAGACTCTTTACCTTTTCGTCATAAGGATTAATCGCAATCGTCAGTTTCTTCGTCGTATCCAGTGGTGTCACACTGTCACGAACAAAATCTGCTTCCATCGGCTGCCGGTAACCATACATGCGGTTCGCCAGTGTTCCGTTAAAATCCACCAACACTTCCGGAAGTGTTGGATTATTCATATCCGAACGGTCATCGGTCGTTTCGTTGTTCATCAGAAACACCGTGCCGGCCACTCCCAGTATAAAAATCACCAGAAGAATCAAAAACCTTTTCAGTGCTTTTAACATGGTTTCAGACTCCCTTCTCAGAGTGCAGTCCGTCCGGATAAAGCAGTTTTTCCAGCGTCAGATGGCTGTTTAGCGCATCATTCATCGCAGGAAGTCCCTTCGGGAAATGAGCTTTTTCATTTTTGACCGCACGGATCAGAAGATTCTTCGGGGTATGTTCCATATCAATAAATTCAAGGATCTGTGTACTATATCCTTGCGATTCAAGCAATTCCGCACGGATACCATCTGTCAGAAGCGCCGAAATACGTTCTTTCAGGATACCATATTTCAGCACTGGCTCCAGAAGTTCATTGTGAATCTGACTGTTCAGCTCATGCTGGCAGCACGGCACAGACAGAATCACCTGCGCATCCCACTCGACAGCTTTTGCAAGTGCATAGTCTGTCGCTTTGTCACAGGCATGGAGCGTCACGACCATATCGACTTTCTGTACACCTGCATAATCCGCGATATCACCATGCAGAAAATGCAGCTTGTCATAGCCGTATTTTCCGGCAAGGCCGTTACATTTCTTAATAACGTCTTCTTTCAGATCAAGTCCGATGATATTGACATCATATCCTTTGAGTTCTTTCAGATAGTAATACATGGCAAATGTCAGATAAGATTTGCCACATCCGAAATCCAGAATCGTGATCTCCCGTTCTCTGGACAGCGCCGGAAGAATATCCTCGATAAATTCCAGAAAACGGTTGATCTGCTTAAATTTGTCATAAGAAGTATTGTGGATTTTTCCCTCGCGGTTCATCACACCGAGATCCACAAGAAACGGAACCGCTGTCCCCTCTTTCAGAATGTATTGTTTTACCCGGTTGTGCGCCTGAATCCTGACCGGTTCCAGCGTCGGATGCTTTTTGACTTTGATTGTCTGCCTGCCTTTTTTGCTGACCAGAACCGTGCCATCCACGCATCTTCCCTGTGTCTGAAGCTGTGAGAAACAGCCTTCGCCAAGGTTTGCCGCCACATAGGAAATGATTTCTTCCTTTGTATAATTCGAGTGAAGTACCTTCGTTCCCACCGTCGAGGATGCCTGATAACAGACACTGCCTTTCAGTTCGATCGGGCGTATCCGCACACGGGACGGAGCATCTTTTTCCTTACTTCTCTGACCGCTTAAGACTGCAAGCATCAGCTCTTCATCAAATTGTTTTTCCAAAAATTCCTGTAATGTCATCATATAAAATAAGTCTTTCTTTCTGTCACACTGTACGTCTGTGATACAAAGCTTCCTGTCAGAATCCCCGGCATCTGCGCCGTCTGCAGCGTTTTCTGGAAATCTCCTGATACAGAAGCACTTCGATCAGATCATCTAAAAAGCGATCCGAAATCTCCTGCAGCTCAAGTTCCCCTGCAACCTGCTCGCGTATCTGTCTGCACAGGCTGCGCATCATCAGTCTGTCGGGATATTCGTCATAAAGCCTACTTCCTTCATAATCCAGAAGCTCACATTCTTCTTCTACTTTTTCCTGCACTTTGAGTGCTGTATCCGGAAAATAAGATTTCATCAGGGCAAATTCTCTTTCCTGCATGCGTTCTCCGCTATAAAGCGCCGGACTGGCATAAGTCAGATAAAATGGTAAAAACTTGTCGTAATACATGGACAGACTCCTGCTTTACCATCGTCCCTATCATTGTATGCAGGACTATGCGAAATGTGCCGCAATCAGCCCTGGATATCTTTCAGAATGCGAAGTGTCAGTTTGAAGCTGTGCTCTGCTGCCATTGCCTCAAATGTCGGATAATCCATTTCTGCACTTCCGTCTGCTTTGTCGGAGATCGCACGGATCACAAGAAACGGAACATTGTTAAGGTATGCTGCCTGAGCGATTGCTGCGCCCTCCATTTCAACGGCATATGCACCGAATTCTTTTACGACGAAATCTTTTACACCCTGATCTGCAACAAACTGATCGCCGGATGCGATACGTCCCTCAAATACTTCGATGTCCGGATTGACTTCTTTACATGCCTGCACTGCCAGCTTGCGGAGTGCATCATCACTGTGGAAAGAAAATGCATCCATCTGCGGAATCTGACCTACCGGATAACCAAATGCTACTGCATTCATATCATGATGGATAAGGTCTGTGGAAACTACGATATCGCCGATATTGATATCTGCATTCAGACTTCCTGCGATACCTGTATTGATCACGACTTCTGCATGGAAATCGTCAATCAGGATCTGTGTACAAATTGCTGCATTTACTTTACCGATTCCAGAGCGGACAACAACTACTTTTTTGCCTTCTAAAACACCGGCATAAAATTCCATGGAAGCTTTGCGTGTGATCTCCACATCCTGCATGCGCTCTTTGAGGCTTGCAACCTCTACTTCCATTGCTCCTATGATACCAATACATCTCATAATAAAATTCTCCCGTCTTTTTTCTGTATTTTAAATTGTCTATTTCATAATTTCTACATTCTTTTTTATTATACCAAATGTTGCGTTTATATGGAAACTTTTTTTACCTCGAAGAAGCCCGGATATCAGAATCAGACTTGTAGCCTTTCTTCTTTTCTGCTATACTGTCTCAAGGAGGTTGATATTATGGTATATAAAACATCCGGCGTCTGTTCAAGCGCCATCTCATTTGAAATTGACGAACAGGGAAAAGTTCATGATGTAAAATTTCAGGGCGGATGCTCCGGCAACACACAGGGCGTAGCCAAACTGATCGAAGGTATGGATGCCAAAGAAGCTATCAGCAGACTCGAAGGGATCCGCTGCGGATTCAGACCAACATCCTGTCCTGATCAGCTTTCCAAAGCTCTGAAAGAAGCTTTAAACTAAATTCAACTGCAAAACCGGAGAACCACATCGGCTCTCCGGTTTTTTGCATCTTTTTATAGTGATTTTTATTTACAATTCTTTATGACAGATCATCTCGGTCCCATTTATCACACAATGACTGCACTTCTCTTGTAAAGCGGTCGAGATCTTTGTTCGGAATGCCTTCGCTCTTACGGATAACAGACATAAGACGCTGTCCCATAGCAACCAGTTTCTGGAATGCACGTGCAGCTTTCGAAGTCTTCGGTGAAACGGCAGCCTTCGTGATCTTGATGCCCTGTGCTTCATAGATGCAAACATTTTCTGCGAGGTCAAAAACAGTGCCGCTGAACGGTGCCATTGCATCCAGTCCAAGTTCTTCTTCAAGACGTCTTGCAAAAATTTCCGTCACTTCATCATCACCATGTGTAACAAAAACTTTTGTCGGTTTCTGACTGAAAGATTTGATCCAGGTCATCAGTCCGTTTACATCCGCATGACCACTGATGCCCGGCATCTGGCAAATTTCTGCACCAACATAAACAGTCTCACCGAAAAGTTTTACCTCTGTAGCACCTTCGAGAAGTGATCTTCCGAGGGTACCAATTGCCTGATAACCGACAAACAGAATCGTGTTGTTCGGATTCCACAGATTGTGTTTCAGGTGATGTTTGATTCGTCCGGCGTCGCACATACCACTCGCGGAAATGATTACTTTGCAGTCCTCGTCAAAGTTGATGGCTTTGGAATCGTCACTTGTGATCGAGGTTTTCAGCCCCGGGAACATTAACGGGTTGATACCCTTATTTACAAGTGCCAGTGCTTCTTCATCAAAACAGTCATAAATATGTTCATTAAAAATGGTTGTCGCTTCATTTGCCAGCGGACTGTCCACATAAACCTTGAAGTTGTCGTGTCCATGGACGCGTCCTTCTTCTTTGATCTGGCGAATGAAATAAAGCATCTCCTGTGTACGTCCTACCGCAAATGACGGAATAATGACGCTTCCTCCGCGGTCGAAGGTTCTCTGGATCACTTCACTCAGAAGTCCCACATAATCCGGACGGTCGCCATGGCTTCTGTCACCGTAGGTCGATTCCATCACAACATAATCGGCATCGTGAAGGTATACCGGATCTTTGATCAGCGGCTGATTGAGATTTCCGATGTCACCTGAGAAAACAATTTTTTTCTCTTTGCCGTCTTCGTTGATGATCACTTCAATGCTTGCAGAGCCAAGCAGGTGTCCGGCATCGACAAAACGTACACGGATACCTTCCGCCGGTGTGATCGTCTTTTCATATGGACACGGAACAAAATTCTGCAGAACCCCCAGTGCATCCTCCATTGTATATGCCGGTATAAATTCCGGCTTGCCCTGACGACGTCCCTTACGGTTTCGCCATTCTGCCTCGAACATCTGAATGTGAGCACTGTCACGAAGCATAATGTCACAGAGATGGCAGGTCGCCTGTGTCGCATAAACCGGTCCCTGAAAACCTTTTGCATAGATTGCCGGCAGATTTCCGGAATGATCCATATGTGCATGGGTCAAAAGCACAAAATCAAGGTCACTTCCCTTAACCGGTATTTCCTGATTTTCATAATAATCGGGTCCCTGTTCCATACCACAGTCTACAAGAAACTTCTTACCGGCAGCTTCCAGATAATAACAGCTTCCGGTTACTTCGTGTGTTGCCCCAATAAAGGTTATCTTCATGTGCGAGCCCCCTTTGTCTGAAAAATCACGCAAATATATATTGTTGTAATCATTATACACGATTTACTTGTTTTTTAACAGTATTTTTGTGTAAAATCACAGGAGAAATACAAGAAAAGAACAGGGCGGGATCTGAAATCCTGCCCTGCCTTACATGGTTTTGGTTTGGTTTTTAAAAGCCTGCAGGCACCTCGTCCCCTTCGAAAGGTAACGGATGTTTACACGGTTTATTAATTGCATTCTCCGGTGTACGTGATGCCCGCAATAGTTTGGTTTAAAGATTTTGTCTTAGGTTTTTAAAGTTATAATTTGTTAATTGGTTTTACATGGTTTAAAAAAGTTTGGTTTTTGGTTGATTTTTGGTTTTCTCTTTAATGTTGTTTTTGGTTAATAGTTACTGTTGAATGATTGGAATTACTTAATCATAATGCCCTGTGTCAGGGTGGTCGTAGATTCTTTCAAACCATCATTGCTGGCTGCATGATATCCACGCACACGATAGTATGTACCACTCGGAACGATAACATCAATGGTCTTTCCAAGGCTGGTTGCATTTTTTCCAGTAAATTCCCATACCTTGTATGTACTGTAACTTCCATTTACTTTACGTTCCAAAAAAAGTGATAAATACAACTTGCTACATTTCTTATGGCACTGTGTCACACCATAGATTGCCAGTTCATCACTGTCCACTTTCTGAATCTTGACGTTTCCAAAATTCAGATTTGTTCCCCGTAAAACACTGTAACTAGTGTCCTCGGAAAAATCTTCTGTAGTTTCCTCATCAGTGAGTTCTTCCTCTGTAATTTCATCAAGAATACTGGTTGTCTCTGCCAGTACCGGTGTCGTACACATAGCTACAGACATTCCTGCTGCCATAAGAAGACCAAGTAATTTCTTTCTTTTGCTCATTTCTCACTTCCTTTCACTATGTAAACATACCCTTACATAATATATACGTAAGAAATCGCAAAAAATCACTCTAAAATTTCATATATTTTATAATTTTTTTTAATTCCTCCAATTTCATTTTTCCTGAGAAATTATAATCTGTGTCATTCTTGGTCCATTGAGCCTCAAAACTAGGTACTTTTTCGTAATCATCCATAATCTCTTTTACTTTAATCTCTCCCCCCTCTTCACTAAAGATAATTTCCTCTTTATTCTCGCCATGTGTACTTTTGGTATTACTTGCTGTGTTTTCGTTTTGTTTATCAATCATTAATGTAAGGACATTACCATTACATACATATTCAATCTTAGCCGTCGAAGTCTCTTTACTAATTTGATAGTTTAAAAAAGTCATCCCAGATGGTCTATAGCAAAAAGCTGGTACTTCAACCTTAATTTGACTTTCTATGTCTTCAACCGCTTCATATTCATCTGTATCTACATCTTCGTTTTCTATATCATTCCCAACGACAACTCTTGCGTCATCACCCGCCAAATAACGAATTCCTTTAATAAAATGATTCCTATTCGCCTCACTTGTCATACTCGCAGCAAACACACACATTAGACATACGCCTGCCACACCCGCGATTTTACCCAGCCGCAGATAACTCCGCTTCTTTCTGACCGGACGGTCATTCTTTGAACCTTTCTCTGACGATGCCCCAATATCAGACACTGTTGATGTCTCTGTCTTCACAGACGAGTATAAACCTTCTGTTGCCTTTGCTGCAGTATTAGCCTTCTTTGAACCCTCTGGCTCCATAGAGACAACTTTATCCGCAACTGCATTTTCCGCGCCACCGGCCTCCTTCGAAGTTCTCGCCTCCATAGAAATAATTTTCTCCCCGGCTGTCCCTGACACAGAAGCATCATTCTTCTTCGCCACAGCATCTCCGGTAATTTCTGTACCGACACCTCTGACCGCTTTCTTTGAAACCTCCGAAATGTCATCCGGTTCATCCGCCTCATCTTCATACAGCCCTTCTTCTTTCAGGCGCTGATAGAATTTTTCTCTGGGGACACTCAACTCTTCTGCGATATTGAGGTTTTTCTCATACTCCTGTCCGGCAAGCAGAGATTTCTCAATCAGCTCCGCCTCATTGATGTATGTCTCCTCAAGCCACTGCCGGAATTTCTCATCGTCTTCCATATCCGGCATGTCCATCGTCAGATCCTCTATATGATTGTGATTATCCTTTTGTTCTTGTTCAAACTTTTCTTTCATTTTACTATCTCCTGCCGCCGTTTTTACCTCACTTTACACAAACGACAGCTCTATCTCTCCTTGACAATTTTGCCCCGGTGGTTCATAGTTATGGTTAATAAAAAGATTTTTCAGGAGGAATTCCCTATGAAACATATTGTTCTTACCGGCGGTGGTACTGCCGGCCACGTTACCCCTAACATCGCCCTGATCCCGACACTCAAAGCTGCCGGATATCAGATTTCCTATATCGGTTCCTATGAAGGTATTGAGCGTAAGCTCATCGAAGAAATGGGAATTCCTTATTACGGAATCTCCTCAGGCAAACTCAGACGTTACTTTGATCCTAAGAACTTTTCCGATCCGTTCAGGGTTCTCAAAGGTTTCCTCGAAGCCAGGAAGCTCCTTAAGAAACTGAAACCTGACGTTGTATTTTCCAAGGGCGGTTTCGTCACCGTCCCGGTTGTGATCGCTGCAAAAAAATGCAAGATCCCAGCAATTATTCATGAATCAGATATGACCCCGGGCCTTGCCAACAAGCTCTGTATCCCTTCCGCAGTCAAAGTATGCTGCAACTTCCCTGAGACCGTCAGCAGTCTTCCGGCAGATAAAGCTGTCCTCACCGGTACTCCGATCCGTCAGGAACTTCTGAAAGGTGACAAAGAAGCCGGCAGACAGTTCTGCGGATTTACTTCCGACAAACCGGTCCTTATGGTGATCGGCGGAAGTCTCGGTGCAGCCTCTGTCAATAACCACGTCCGCAAGATCCTTCCAGAACTTCTGAAAGAGTTCCAGGTCATCCATCTCTGCGGCAAGGGCAAAATGGACGAGTCCCTCAAGGGTACCGAAGGGTATGTACAGTACGAATACATTAAGGAAGAACTTCCGGATCTCTTCGCTCTGTCCGATGTCGTGATTTCCCGTGCAGGCGCCAATGCAATCTGCGAGATCAGTGCCCTTCACAAACCAAACCTTCTGATTCCACTCTCTGCAGATGCGAGCCGCGGTGACCAGATCCTGAATGCCCGTTCTTTTGAAAAACAGGGATTCAGCATGGTACTTGAAGAGGAAGAAATCACCGATGAAAAGCTCCTCGATACCATCCATCAGTTATACAAAAACCGTCATACTTTCGAAGAAGCAATGGCAGGTGGCAAACAGATGGATTCCATTCATCATATCTTTTCTCTTATTGAGGAATGTGTATTATCCAGGTAAGCAACAGAAGGCAGTTACAAATGTGACTGCCTTCTTAGTTTCTCCAGTTCTTCTATAATCCACGCCTTTGAACGCAGATTACGGTTGTTTACATTGTTCGTTGTGATCCCGTATTCCTCAGCAACTTCCGAGGTCGGAATCCTGTGCATCTTGGTTTTATCAAAATATCGTAGTTCTGTGGATTTCTCATTCTGAGTTTCCGAAGAACAAGTCTCTGATAAGTTTCTTCTTCCATGCGCAGAAGCTGTGCTTCCGGGTCTCCTCTTTCATCGGGAGTCTCTTCCACACCCTCTTCATCGAATGTACACATTTCCTGTTTGGTGGAGGGTTTTCTGAAATAATCGTTGCATCTGTTTGTAGTTGCGCGAAAAACCAGTGCTTTCAGTTTCTTATGGTCTGAATAATCCAGATTTTCCCTCATCTTGTATAATGTGATGAAAATCTCCTGACTGATATCTTCTGCCAGAAGTTTATCCTTCGTGATACAGTATGCAACATATGCTGAGAATCTTTGATATTCATCATAGAACTTATTAAAATTCTCAATCGTCATTCGTATTTACGCTTTCGTTTTATTTTGTCATTTTTTCTTACGTATTCTGTATGACTCATGCTTTTACTTTACTCAGAATCTCTTCTTTCATTTCATCGGTCAGCTCACCCGGTTTCCATGTCAGACCAACCTGATCGCCTTCATAACGCGGAATCAGATGCATATGGAAATGAAAAACTGTCTGACCTGCAATCTCACCATTGTTCTGTACGATGTTAAATCCGTCACAGTTCAGTCCGTCTCTGAGTTTTGTTGCCATTTTTTTTGCAAGAACCATTGCTTTCGCTGCGGTCTCATCCGGAAGTTCATAAATATTGGCGGCATGTGATTTCGGAAGAATCAGCGAATGTCCCTTAGAAGCCGGTCCCAGATCCAGGATCACGCGGAAGTCTTCGTCCTCATATAATGTAGCGGATGGAATTTCTCCATTCGCGATTTTACAAAAAATACAATTTTCCATGATAAATTCCTCCTTCAGAATTCTGTAAAAATAACTGTTTTAATAACTATATTGTCTCGTATTTGTGCGAATTTTTCAATACGAAATTTGTTGATTGTGGTATTTTATGATGATACACTTCCCATGAGGTGACAGATTATGCAGGAAAAGAACAAATTTGAACAGCAGAAAAAAGAATTTCAGTCGACACTCTCGATGTTCTCACATGAGATACGCAACCCCCTCGCTCTTATCACAAGTGAGTTACAGATGTTATCCGACCATCATCCGCAACTTTGTCTGGATGAACACTGGGACAACATTATGGAAAATCTGAATTACATCCGCGAGCTTCTCGATGAACTTTCCCGGTACCAGAATGCAGGACATCTCTCTCTCGTATCAACAGATACAAGCCTGTGGCTTGATCGAATTACCAATACCTTTCGACCTGCACTGGATTATCTTGGCATTGCACTTGAGACTGACATCCCCAAAAATCTTCCCCATCTTGAACTGGATCAGACGAAAATCCGTCAGGCTCTTTTTAATCTTCTCCGTAATGCGCAGGAAGCCATTCAGCACGCACACGGCAAAATTCGAATCACCGCTTCTGCTGTTTCAGATGGAATCCAGATCACCGTCCATGACAATGGCTGTGGCATGACTGCCCAGCAGACGGAACAGATCTTTTTTCCTTTCGTAACGTACAAGCCCGGCGGCACAGGTCTCGGGCTTGCTGTCACCCGACAGATCATCGAAGCACACCATGGGACGCTCCGCGTCGAAAGTGTACCCGGTGAAGGAACAACCTTTTATATTCTTCTGCCTCTCGGATGATACAGAAGAATGGAAATTATCATTCCGCAAACCAGTCCGGCAACGTGGGCTGTATTGTCCACTCCTGTGCTGGTAAATCCATAATAAAGAGAAAAAAAGGCCATAACAAGAATCTGTCTCGCGGACAGATCTCCGAGCCATCCTTTGTTACGAATGACAATATAGATCATTGCTCCCATAACAGCAAAGACCGCACCGGAAGCACCTGCAGATACCGCGAAATCCATAGATTTCAGCTCCACAAGCACAGAGATCACATTACCAAGAAGTCCGCCCACAAGATAAATGATCAGAAATTTTATCCTGCCGATCACACGTTCAAGACGGCTTCCCAGAACAAACAGCACCAGCATATTATTCAGAAGATGCTCAATTCCGAAATGCAGGAACATACAGGTAAACAGACGGTAATATTCTCCGCCCTCTACGATCATCGGTGTATAAGCTGCACCGCAGTCCAGCATATGCATCGTGTTCTGCGAACTTCCGGTGAATTCCACCGCGAGAAATACAATAATATTGATCAGTATCAGACCGACCGTCACCGGCTCTTTTTTTATTTCTTCCAAATTCTCACTCCTTTGTCCTATAGACACACCAGAAACGACACAGGATCATTGCCGCAACTGCAATCAAAAATCCATCCGCACTCTTCGCCATATTTCTTATGGCAGCTGTTTTTCCGCCGACCATAATCAGAAAATAGACCGCGCAGCGACTCATTTCAAGATAAAAAACACACCCTGCCGATAACACGAAATGTTTTGTGCTGATCTTCTTTTCCAGACAGAGCCAGATGAAAAACGCTGCTACAAAAGCAAGAATCAGATAGTCCGTCCCATTCTTATACATCCAGAATGTCGATGCTGCACAGGCAGGTGCATAGAGGATCAGTGAATCTGCTTCTGCGCCGCATTTCTTTTTCAGGTAAATCCAGCCGCCTACGGTAAACAAAATCCCTATCAGCATATTCGCCATCAAAATCAATGTAGAGTTGACACCAAATGAATGCAGAAAACCAAGCAGACCAAGGTACTGCTTCGGTGAAACTGTTCCACTTGAAAAAGTTTCTTTCAGTAAAACCAGCGGAGACGTTCCGGTAATCGCGGAAGATGCCGCCCATCCGGCAATATCAATGACTGCAGCCGTAATCAGTGGTTTCCATTTGCGGTTCAGAAGCCATACCAGGCAGATGATCATAGATATCTGCGGTTTCGTCATAGCAAATCCCATACAGATACCGGCAATCCATGGATTCGAATCTGTCAGGCAGATTGCCAGAATGCAGAGACAACAGAGGATTGCCCCGGAATTTCCGTATCGAAGAGAATACATGAAACTGAAATGTCCCCCGATCAAAAGCAGAAACAGCAATAAAAGCTGACTGGAAAATTTCTCGCGGAATTTGCGGCAAACAACAGCTCCGGTAACAATATAAGCAATAAAGTGTAATACCCAGAGATATATTTTTGCCTGTTCAAGCGGAAGAAATGCTCCATAAAAAGCAGTTCCCATCACACAGCACCACGGAACGGTCGCAAAACCTGACGGAATTTTTCCTACAGAATCCAGCAGGGCATCCTTTCCGATCAACGGAAACGGATCATACCCCAGCAATGTATAACGACTGATCCGCCAGTGTCCCTTAATGTCATATCCGGAATAACCCAGATAAAAATAAAATACGATGCACATCAGGATACAAAACATCAGAAGTCCGGCAATCAACCGGAAACGTTTTTCTCTTATGTCTGAACCTGTGTTATTTTTTGCAGCAGATGTCATATCAGATTTTCCACTCCCTGTATTGTTTTTTTCTTGCTGCAGATCGTGAGCGCAAAATCAGCCAGTCCGTACCTGCAGCCGCAGCACACTGCCCGTCTTTTTCCTCACGGTCTCCGATCATCAGGACATCTTCTTTTTTCAGATGGTTTTCGCCGAGGATGAACGTGAGTCCCTCCGGATCCGGTTTCAGATAAGAAAACCGGACATTGTCCGGATAATAGAGTCCGTCCGCTTCAAGTTCCAGTACGCGGCTCTTGTCCTCAAGCGAATAATCTGAATACAGATATACATGATGTCCTTTTTTCTGCTGTTTTTTCAGAAATGCCAGCAACTGCCTGTCGCAGCTTTTGTATACTGCCCGAAGAGGACGTCTGTACATCCATTCTTCGATGATACTGTCTACTTTTTCAAAAGAAAAATGGTATTTATGCGAAAGAAGGAGGCGTATCCTGCTTTCACAGTCCGCTTCCTTCAGTAATTCTTCTGATTCTCTTAAGTGACGGTAGTCTTTGAGCAGGAACGCTTCTCTGTAATTCCGAATATGCACGAGAAAATATCCTGCCATCTGCGCCAGCATCCGCAGACGCATCGGATATTTGTAGTAGAGCGTTCCATCCATATCTACCACATAGTTTTTGTACTCTTTGATTGATTTATGTAAATTTTTATCCATATCAGAGTTTCAGCAAATCCTTTCCTGCGATCCATTCCAGTCCCGGAATATGGACCATCATCAGAATGCATGTAATCACAATAAACACCAGTAAATAAAGCATCAGGCCCTTCTCGTGGAAAAGCTTCTCCGGCTTCTGTGCGCAGGAATCTTCTTTATAACTGATATTCAGATACAGGCTGAAAAGACCACACATAATCGGGATATCAATGATCAGCTCTGCTTTGTATTTGATCATAAAGACACCACAGAAAAATACGGAAAGCAGTGCATAATAAAAAGCTGAGATCAGCAGTGACTTTTCTGTGTAATACTTAAATGACCGGCGGTAATGGCCTGCAAGCTCTTTGTCCGCGATCATACGGTATTCGGAATAACGTTTGGTTGCCATCAGGAACGCGCCGCCCATCCAGTAGCCAAGCACGATGCTTACCGGTGGCAGATATCCGGAGGAAATCGCAAACCATCCGATCAGAAGACGGATTGCATTGTTTACAGATTCTGAGAGCACATCCACATACGGGATCTCTTTTGTACGGAATGGTTTTACATTATAAAGAATACCCATCACGAACAACCAGAGTTCCATCAGAAATACCGGTCTGGAGATAAACCACGCGATCAGAAGTCCGAGTGCGCCAAGTACTGCATACTCGGTCATAACCCAGTGAAATTTCAGATTCCCCGATACAACAGGACGGTTTTTCTTTGTCGGATGAAATTTGTCAAATTCTGCGTCCAGCCATTCATTAATAACATAATTGGCAGATGCCACGAATGATGTCGAAATAAGTGCAAGAACAATGTCCTTTACCACAGCCGCAGTAATTGGATTTCTTGTCAGAAATAAAGCAAAAATCATACCCGGTACAATAAATAACTGTTTGATCCAGTGATCGACACGGGCAATTTTTATGTAATCTTTCATATAACTCTTTTCCTTTTCATTTTCTCCAAAAAAGTATAGCATACCGCATTGTAAAAGTCCACACAAGCCACTTGCCATACCGGAATCTAGGCAGTAAAAATAATAAGGATGTTTATATTTACCAACATTCTATTTCAAAAAGATATAACGGGCCTGTGCAAATTCCACCTGATCCTCGTCCTGCAGCTGATATTCCTCTCCTGTTTTCAGTAGTCTTCCATTTACTGATGTTCCATTTCTCGAATTGAGGTCAGACAGATAATATTCCTCATCTACTTTCCGAATCTTTGCATGAATACGACTGACTGTCGGAAGAGAGATCACTGCATCGGCAGCATTTTCCATCTTACCGATTACCATAAGGTCACGGTCAAGATAGATCGTCGCAAGTTCTCCCGGTTCACGGCTTACAAGGCTGGCCGGTCCTTCAGTCTGTCCGGCGGATAAGACGACTGTCTCACCATAGTTTTCTGTCTTTTCAGTTTCGTAGTTCTCATTCTGCTGCACTGTTTCCCGGTATACATTCTGTGAGTTTTCCAGACGGTTAGTTCCTGTTTCCCCGGTTCGTTCCGGCATTTTATACTTTTCTTCACCCCATTCCGACATTTTTCTCTGTGATATATCTGCCTCATACAAATTTTCCGAGTTTCTCTCCACTCGCTTTTTCTTATCGTCACTTTCCTTCGTATCCGCAAGTTCCCGCTGCACCTTTTGTCTCCATTCTGCACTCATCTGCTTTTTCTGTTTCTTCTTTTCGGCTGTCCATGACAGGAATGCGGCGAGAGCCAAAAGGATGATGGCGCCTCCGAAGATAGCTTCCGCCGGGATTCCTGGAAGATACCCCAAATAGCGAAGTATAAGAAAAATGATCAAAACTGCTGCTGTGGAAACACAAAGTAACGCACCCGTCCATTCGTTGGAGGACTTTTGAAAATCAGACTCTTCTTTCTTTTTGCCTTTTTTTCTTTTTGAAGTTTTATTTTCCACGTCTGTCTTCAGTAAATGTGAAACATCTGCCTTTTCCTGTATTTTTTCTCCAAAATTGTCCATAGTATCCAGATTATTTTCCGGAGGCTTCTGCTCCTGATTCTGTGTAGATTCTCTATCGTTGCTTTTCTCTGTAACTTCTCTATTCTGATAAATTGCCTCTTTTATATGTTCAAGCTGAAATCCTGTCTCCATTGCTTTCCGGTAGACTCCATAGCCCATACTCACTGCCTGAGAGTCTTCATGGTCAAGTCTCGGGAGAAGGTATTCTGTCAGTTCCCGGAACTGTTCCTGTATCGGATGATGATAATCCGGAAGACAGCAGAATTTCACTTCTCGCTTCTCTATATCCAGAAAGATATACTCCGGACATAAAAGCAGCTGGTCTGTATTCATAAGAAACTCCGCCATCTCTTCCATCACACGAATAAATCCGCAAAAAAGCATGTGCAGATCTTTTCTGTGAAATTTCCTCTGTTCATAAAAAGATGCCAGCGACTGCCTGGATGTGATATCATAATAAAACAGCAGATTCCCGTCCAGTCCCTGCAATCTGCACTTTAATATAGAGGGAATCACATTTCCTGTCAGCATTCGTACCTGATAGGATGCTGTATTTACCTTTTCTTCTTCTCGTAGAATCAAATAATTGTGACTTACATCTCTTTTATATTCTGCATACATATTTTAATCTCCTGTTATATCAATCACATCCTTTGCAGCCTTGAGCCTGCGGATCCACTTTACCGGCCGAATAACTTTTGAGCTTCCTTCTGTTTTTAATGTCCATTTAAATCCACCAAAACCTGCAATCGTATCTGCTTCATAAGTTACACTGACTTTCTTTTTTCCTGCATTTACATGGCATCGCAGATTTTCCGCACCAAAGAATCCTACATTTCCAAGCTCCTCACCACGGATTTCTGCTGCTGCCTGCGCCTGTCCGTCCTGACGCACTGCCTCCATACTTCCACTCAATGATGCTTCGCAGGCTGCCGCCGTCAGCCATGCCCGGTTATGTACAAAAAATGACAGATAAATGACTCCCATAACTGTCAGAAGCACGATAGACATGACACATGCAGCCTCTATCGTAAAACTACCCTTGCACAGATTACTTCTATATTGCTTATGTCTTGAGTTTACAATCCTGTATCTGTAATTTTTGAGGATTCTTTTCTTCATATAACCATCCCTCCTACATATCCCAGCAATAAAAAAGGTACCAGTGGAATCTCCGTCTTTCTGCTCTTTCGAAACACCAGCAACAGGACTCCGGAACATGCCGCCGCAAGCAGCATTCCGATGCAGGCCATCTGAATGTAGCTTTCCATTCGCATCATACATCCCAGTGCCATAAGAAGCCATCCGTCTCCCATACCTACCTGTCCCCGTGTCAGGATGCTGCATGCAAGAATAAAAATACCTATGGCCGCCGGAATCAGATAGTCCGTCATTGTTCTTCCGGTTTTGATACTGTATGCCACTCCTGCCAGTCCGAACATCGATGTGACCGGTATTGAGATTTCTCTTTTTCGGATATCCAAAAAACTGCTGAAAAGCAGAAAGATCAGTGTGCCGTATTTTTCCATTTTCCTTTTCCTTCTTTCTTCTGATCATTTCATTCTTTCTGAGATTTTTATTGCAGCTTATATAATGTCTACGCTGAATCTCTATCCGCATTTGCTGCATACATGCATGTTTCCAAGCTGTGATTTCTTGACCAGCCGAACGGTACGCTTCAGTCCACTGCAGGACGCATCATTGTGGTAACGGTTCCCGGAGCCTGTAATGTAAACAGTCCCGGAAGGGTTCTGATGTCGGCTGCAGGTCTCACATGGGCTGTATTTCTCCCCATTATCATTTCGCCTCTGTGATACACTGCTTCCGGACACCTGTGTAATAGACAGGTTCAGATAACGGCAGCCTGCTTTTGTGTGATATACAGAACCACTTTCTGTCACAAAAACCATTTCTTCAGGTTCTGTGCTGTCACCGGAGCCTTTCCCGCCTTCTTCTGCGCCCGTCCACGCATGGACTTTCACGGTATTATGCATCCAGACTTTTGGAAGTGGTATCAGCGCACCAACCGGACTGTATGAATACACATCGGGCAGTGTGATTTCATCCGGTCCATTTCCGTCCGCCACATACGCATACATCCCGGCTTCCTTCGTCTTTTCACACAACGCCTGCAAATGTGTCGTCTGCAGACTGTAAATGTCCATAAAGGAAATCATTGTCACCATACCCAGAAAAAACAGCGGAAGTACAAGTGCTGTCTCTACTGACAGTCCTGCCTTTTTTATCTTTACACATGAGGTACACAAAGATACCTTTTCAGAAAGCGTCAGGAGGATTCTGCCTATCGGGGACGACAGATACCATCTGTTCAGAGAGCGTGTCCTTTCTTTATTCTTTCTGTCTATCTTGTTTTGATTCCCATTGAGCTTTTTTTGTGCCTTCTGAAAAAGCATCTTTCTGCACCTCCTTTTAGCGGGCGGCGAGAACGCCGCCCTTCAGCCCTCAGATATAGCTGTATTGTTTTGTTACGGTATATGTTCTGCTTCTGTTTGCCTGCACATCCACAGACACCTCAATTGCTTCAATACAACAGTCCAGCCGGAACTGTTCTCTGCCTTTTGTCGCACGTATCTCCGCTTCAATCATATCCATTCCCCGCTTAAGTTTCTGCGAACGTGAAGTGGATAAAAGAAGTACCTGCAGATAATCTTCATATGACATGCCGCCCTCCACATCTTTGCGCTCACTGTCCATTTCCTGCAGGAGATTTGAAAGATTTTCCAGTGACAACTGCCAGTCCGCCGGTGATTTCACAAGCGGTACTTTTCCTCCATGAAAGAGTTCCCGCAGATCCACAATGCTCTCCGCAAATGACCAGCACAATATCAGCGCTGTCTCAATCACCACTGCTGCCGGAGGAATCAAAAAACCGGATGCAACTGCCAGTGCAAGTGCTTGTATCTGTGCTCTCTTTGATGCATCAGTCATCAATGCCGATACATTGATTCCTTCGCGGATCAGAAGGAGCCGCCTTGCAACTGTCTGGAGATTTTCCCGATCACTGGATTTTCCACCCAGAAGATACTCAATCTGATATTTAAGTCCTGCGGTGGACGGTTCCCGGTAATTTCCCAGATGTTCCATCAGATACTGCTGGTAGAGAATCTGCGAAGTCGCAGAAGAAGTCTGGATATTCTCCGCCGGAAGATTGATTCCTTCCTGCAGCTGTCGGTGTGACACAAGATTCGAAAGAGAAATCTGATTCTCGGAAATACCCTGGTCAGCCGGAACAACCAGATCAAGCAGCCCCATTTTTCGAATCTGTTTTATGATTGGAATCGGATTCGTGACTGCAGGAGGTTTTGGTGTTTCCACGATCTCATTTCCGCCTGATTCTTCACCACTTCCGAAGATATCTTCGGCACCTGAACCGGTTTCTGACTTCGAGGCAGCTTCGGCTTCCTGACTTTTTTGTGCTGCTGAATCCATCTCTGTATCATAATTTTCGAGGCTGTTGCCATCCTCATTCTGACGTCCGGCTTCTTCCGCCTGTCCGATCTTTTCTTCTTTTTTGTGATAACGGTCAAGAAGAAGTCCTACGCCCTGGCTTCCAAGTGTGTCTCTCATAAATGTCACTGCCTGCCGGAAAAAAATTTCTCCGCCTTCATCAGTTGCCAGACGATAGCCGGTAAATCCGCCCTGTTTCAAAGCAAGCTTCTGACTGTTCTGTTTCAGTACAGGTTTCATATAGGATTCAAGGTTGTCATATACCGCAGCCAGATTTAAATCTGAGTTTCCCTGTGCTCCGTCAATGAAAAACAGGTCATATTCCTTCATAAGGAAACGGTCATACTGTCCAAACAGAGAATAGAGTCCGATATCCATACTGTTCAGAATCTGTGTTCTTGCCGCCGCAGCCTGCACCGACTGGATTCCGGTCGTAACAAGTGACAGCAGCAAGCTCAGAATCAGCGCCAGAAAAACAGTGATACTTCCTTTTTTCTCCATTGGCATACTCCTTTCCTTTTCAGATAGAATTACTCTGCTTCGTAATCTTGCTCAAAATACTTCTCACCAGATTCGTCAGCTGTTCCTTAAAAATGATTACCAGACTGATCAGCACCACCAGTATCAAAATGATTTCAACGACACCTACTGCATCTTCTTCACGCATAAACTCTCTCGCTGTCCGCATACATGCACTCATATTCTGCCTCCTTATTCTATCTGCTCTTTCCTGCTGCTCCATCATCCATAGAAAGATAAAAATGCCGGTATCATAATGATCGCCATCACCACCGCAAGCATCATGACCATCGGTACGAGCAGCTTTGTAGCCGCTGTCTCACCCAGCACTCTTGCCTTTCGCTTCCTTTCATCCCACGCTTCCAGTGCTTCTTTTTCCAGAAGATCCGCCATTCTGTGACTGCCTTTTTGCAGATTCTGGATCAGAATCGTGGAAAAGGTCTTATACTTCATCTGCCCGCATCTTTCTCCGAATCTGCGATATGCTTCCAGTTCTGCAATGCCACTGTCCATCTCATGACACATGATTATGATCGCTTCATACGCATATCGCCCGGTCTTTGGACGGTTTCTCATGTAATCTGTACTCATTTTCTGAAACACCTTACGTGCCGTCATGCCTGCCTGAATCAGAAGAGTAAATTTCATAATCAGCGACGGATAATCCATCAAAAGCTGTTCTGCGCGTTTTGTCATTTCTTCCTGCTGCTCTTTTGCTTTTTTCAGCATCACAACAAACGCTGCAAAAAACGCAAGTGATGCCAGAAGTGATCCTGTCCGATCACCGGACTTCTGCCAGATAAGTTTCTGACCGTCCCATTGATCCGGCAGATAATAATAATCCGGATCCTGTTTCTGCTGATTGTATTCTTCGATGATTTCTCTTAATTCTTTTTGTCTCTGTTCTGTCTCATTTACTTCCTGCTCCGGTTCGACTTCCGTCTCCTCCGTCTCTTTCTCCGGAATCTCCACATCAAACTTCTGCGGTTTCCGACCATCCACAGACACTTCAAGTTCTTCCGTGTATGCACCATCCGGATTCTTCTCCATGCGGTGTCCTTCCTGATAGACCACATCTTTGCCGTCTGTCATGGTCAGTGCCATTCCCAGAAGGTTTCCGCAAACCGCAACAAGCAGAAACAGCCGCATGCTCTGTCGATCCGCGATTCCGTCCAGACGAATCCAGCCGGCCTTCCATACAAGCACAATCCCAAAAGTCAGCACAAAGAGTATTATATGTACCCACATATCTTATTCTGTGCGGCTCTCCCGCATTTCCTTTCTAAACTTCAATATCTACGATCCGTCTTCCGAGCCAGTAAGAAAACCCGTAAATTGCAAGACATAAGGACATCGCCAGGATTCCGAACGGATTTCCATAGAGTACTTCAAGGAATCCCGGTGAAGTCATCTTAAGATACAGAATGATTCCGGCCGGCATCAGACTCATGATCATCTGTTCCGCCTTTTTTGCCGCCAGTGTCGTTTCAATTTCTCTGCGCACGTCAATCTTGTCACCCAGCATCCTCGAAGAAGTCTGTATGATCCGGTTCATGTCACCACCGGTTCTTTTGGCGGTGTAAAAAACAGCTGCAAAATTTTCGATATCTTCGATCCCACTTCTGTCACCGAAACTCATAAAAAGTTCTTCCACCGGCACACTTACCTTCAGCTGTGTTTCCATATAATGAAATTCCCGCACAATATCTGTTTCCTGCGGATACAGCCGTTCCAAGTCTCTGGAACATGCCATAACTGCATTTTCTACAGAATATCCTGCCTGAACGGCAACACTCAGCGCATTTAATGCATCTTTAAACTGATAATTCAGGTTCTTTTTCCGTTCACGGATCAGCCCTTTCTTTTTCCATTTCAGAAAAAATACCGTAACCGGCAATGCAAGAAACATCAGCCATGGATTCTGATAGAAAAGATAATCCACCGCACCACACAGCAAAAGTCCCTGCACCAGATACTTCAAAATCTCTGTCATGGAAAAACGATACTCTTCATAACTCTGCTTCATATGGTCACTCCTGCCCGTATCAGCTTTTCCCTGTTCAGAAGTTCGGCGGTCTGTACCAGTCCCTTTCCCTCCTGCCAGCGATAAAGCGTACGTGTCTTTATTTCATGATTTTCAAATCCGCATATTTCTGTTATCTCAAGTACCTTACGGCTTTTGTCACGCATTCTTCCCAGATGAATAAGAATATCAACACCAGAAGCAATCTGCCTTCGAATGGCCTCAAGCGGAAGATCTACTCCCATCAGGGTCATGGTTTCAAGTCTTGAGAGCATGTCCGAAGCCGAATTAGCATGGGCAGTGCTTAAGCTTCCGTCATGTCCGGTATTCAGAGCCTGCAGCATATCGACCGCTTCACCACCACGTACCTCGCCAACAATGATTCGATCCGGTCGCATACGAAGCGCAGTCTTGATCAGGTCACGAATCGTAATCGATGTTGCACCTTCCATGTTTGCCATCTTTGCTTCAAGACGCACTAGATTGGCAATTCCCTGTATCTTGAGTTCTGCATTGTCCTCGATCGTGATCAGCCGTTCATCCGGCGGAATATAATTGGACAGTGCGCCAAGAAACGTCGTCTTGCCGCTTCCTGTCCCGCCTCCGATGACCATGGAATATCGTGCACGCACAAGTGCCGCAAGAAATTCTGCACATTCCGGCGGCAGGCTTCCAAGTGAAATCAGTTTTTCCATCGTGATCGGCGTATCCGGAAAGCGCCTGATCGTCAGAATCGGACCGTTGAGCGCCACAGGGCGGATCACCGCATTGACTCTGGCACCGTTATCCAAACGGGCATCCACAATAGGCATTGATTCGTTGACCACCCTGTTGCACTTACCTACGATCTGCTGAATGACATCTTCCAGCTTTTCTCCGGAAGTAAATGTTTTGTCCCATTTTTTCAGTTTTCCGGCACGCTCCACAAAGATGGCATCCGGTCCGTTTACCATGATCTCCGTCACCGTCTCATCCTCGATCAGTTCCTGCAGAACATCCAGTTTGCGAACAGAATGAAAAAGTTCCTGGCGAAGCTGTACCTTTTCTTTCAGTGAAAGACCGTACTCCCGCATCCGCCCGAGTATCAGATCATCGATCTCATCAAGGATTTCTTCATCACTCAGCTCTCTTGCGAGATCCAGCCGCTCCATCAGATGTGTACGAAGTTCCTGAAATAGTTCCCTGCTCATCTGTTTTCCTTTCTGAAAATTACCTTCAGAGATTTTCTTTCTCAAGCAATTCTCTTACAAAATCTCCCAGTTCACTCCAGACCAGTTCCTCTATCCGAAATTCATTGTCCGTATTTTGGGATAGTATCGGAAGCAATACTTTTTCTATTCCTGCCAGTAACTGCGAGTAATCACGCAAACGCAAAAGTTTTTCAAACTGTTCCATTTTGCATTTCGAAATGCGGTCGTCGCGCACCGGCACATAGACTCTCGTACATAAGTCAAGAATCTGAAATACTTCTTCGATTCCGTCGCCCACATCCAATATGACTGCCTCATAGGAACTGTGCAGAACGATTTCCTGCAAAAGGTGCTCCCAGTCCTGCCACCTTGTCCCCCGGATGTCCTCCGGGGACTGTACCGGCGGTATAAAATCCATACTTCCCATACTCTGAATCATACTGTTCATTTTTACGGTAATGCCTGCCTGCTCCTGTCGTACAAAATACAGAAGATCACTGAGTGTATAGGGGTATTCCTTTTCAAAGAGTTCTTCAAACCCGGAATACTCTTCCATGTTGAGATAAAGAACGGATTTCTCTCTGCCCAGGATCTGAGCCAGTGCCAGCGCAAAAGAAGTCTGCCCGCAGAATCCGAGCGGTGAATAAATCCCCAGAAGTTCTGTCGTCTTTTTGAGCACCGGCATCTGCGCCGGAAGCACGGCCTTTTCTGCGCCATAACACGCCATCACCTCACGGACAATATCCGAAGATGCCTGATACTTATAAACATCGGCATATCTGTCCAGTTCATCCGGTTTGCTGCCCTCGGTCAGAATCACGATCTTGCCGATATCCAGCTCACCGACCTCATGACACATTGCCTCCGCTGAGATCAGAAGAAGCTCGACCGGGTTTTCTTTTGCATATGCAACAAAACTGCTGACATTAGTAAATGCCTGAATCTCAAAAGGAATATTCTTTTTCTGGTTGAGATAATCCATGAAGTTGCGGGCATATTCCGCCTCGAGATCACAGACTGCAAAAATTTGTTTTTTCAATAAATACCTCCCGTATACAACATCACACTCATAAAGATCGGAATCGTAAAATGAATGTTTTCAAAAGCAGTTCCTGTCCGATAATACGGACTCTGTTTGCCAGTTTCAATAAGTTGTCTTATGTATTGTTCCAGATAGTGAAATCTTTGGTGGAAGCCGCCGCAAAAAAACAGGATTGCCAGCGATAGTACTGCTCCTGCAAGAACCGCATACCACATACACCATAATATGTGATACGGTCCCATCAGACCGCCAAGCACGCAGAAAAGCTTTATGTCACCTGTACCCAGCATTCGAAAATAAAACAGCCATCCCAGAAGCACAATCGGCACAGCCGTACCAAGAACAAACTGCACTATACCATGCCGGTTTTCGGACCATATACTGTAAATCAGCCCTGCAATAAATGAGCAGATGATCCAGCTGTTTTTTATCCGCATCTCATACAGATCCATCAACACTGCGATACCCGCAATCGTCAGAAGCAGCATCTGACGAATGATTACTTTACTCACACCCCTTTCTCAAACTAATAAAAAATTGGGATTACCCGTCAGATCTGACGGAAGGAAAACCAGAAGATCTCTGGTGAGCTTTATTATAGAGCGCTTCGTTCTTCTTGTAAAGAAAATTCGTTCGTCAAATTCTCCTATATTCTGACAGATGCGCAGGTTGCACAATCGCACTCTCTTCTGTATAATAAAAGACAGCATGAAAACGGAGGGGGACACATACTGCCATGGAAAACATCAAAAAAATTGAAGATATGTCGCTGAATGCATGGCCATCACACAAAATGGAGCTTTATGACGGCTGGATTCTGCGTTTTTCTTATTTTTATACACACCGTACCAACAGTGTGGAACAATTTGGAAATTCCATGCTTCCATGGAGAGAAAAAGTCGCCTACTGCGAAAACGTCTACAAGCGTCTCGGCTCTCCGGCTATCTTTAAAATCAGTCCTGTTGTATCACCGGATTTTGATTACACACTGGAAAATCGTGGCTACGAAATCCAACATACGACGGAGGTCATGACAATGGCTCTGTCAGACGCACATATTGACACTCATTATCAGGATGTCGCGCTTACTGATGAAATTCCGGATATCTGGATCAACAGCCTTTTTGACCTGAAAGGAATGACCAATCCAATTCACCGGGCAGTCGTACCTTCCATGTACCGTGCGATTCCGAAAGAAACCATCTGTGCTTCTATCTGGAAAGACGGCAAGATCATCGCTACCGGTCTCGGAATCCTTGACCGTGACTACATTGGTATCTACGCGATCCATGTCAAAGAAAAATACCGTGGCAAGGGTTATGCCCGCCAGATCTGTACCGCTCTTCTAAGTGAAGGTATGAAAAAAGGCGCCCAAAATGCCTACCTTCAGGTAGTGCAGGGAAATACAGCCGCCAAAAATCTGTACACCTCTCTCGGTTTTACAGATTCCTATACGTACTGGTTCCGTGTACAGCCTGACACCACAAAGGAGAACACTATAGAATGAAAAAATTAATTACCATCGGCATCGCCTGTCTGCTTTCACTCTCCCTTTCCGGGTGCAGTCTCGGAAGTGTAATCGACCGTTTTACCGCTTCAGATGATGCTGCCATTCAGGACATCAATCCTGAAAGTACCCGTGTCTATATGGATGAAATCCGTGGAGAACTTCAGAATTTTACCGGCAATCAGATCACTCTCCTGAGCGATGAAGAATCTTATACCTTTGATATTTCCCAGGCAACGCTGGAATGCAGCAACGGTATGCTTGCCGGAGATGCCGTCAGTGTTGTATATGAAGGCCAGCTCGACAGCACCAATACGGGAGCCGTGCATGCCCTGAAAGTAGTTGACGACTATCATCAGATGACCACACTTGAAGATCAGACTTTCCGCGGACAGGTACAGGTGTTGACAGCCAATTGCATCACTGTCAAATCAGATAAAAATCAGACTGTCACTTTTCCGGTCACCGGTACCGAGCAATATTATCAGGCCGGAATCAAAGCCGGAAACTGGGTATACATCCACTATAAAGGCAACCTTGTTGCCGCTGCAGACGGAAATGCCGCAACTGCCGACGGCTCTCATACAAAAACATTCAGTGTTTCTGATGTAGATCCGTTTAATGTTCCTGATCCGACACCGACTCCTGCACCACAGGAAGGTACAGAAGTAAAAAAGGAAAATAAATTGCGCGCTGTGATCCAAAACATTCAGACCAATGTTTTGCAGGTATCCATCGAAAACACCACCACTGTCCTGAATCTGGATATGTCTGCACTCCCCTGCTATTTCAAAGGCGGTGCTGAGACCGGATCACATGTAAATATTATTTACACAGGTGATTTTAACGGAACCACACTGGATGGCATCAGTATTCTCGGAATTACCGGTGAAAATCCGGATAAATTAAGCGAACGTGATATCGGTTTTACTATCTCCGGTGACATCATTGCTTCTACCGCCAACACGATCACACTCCGTACTTACGATGGCGCAGATATTACCTGCAATACGGAAAAAGCCACCAACTCTTCATCCGGCGGGCTGCTGACCGGAAGTTCAGTAAAAATCACATTCAACCCTGCTGATTCCAAAGGAACCAATATTTATACGTCAATAAAAATAGAAGATCTGTGATTACAGGTCTTCTATTTACGTTCTGACACTCTTTTCTGATTATCATACTCTCTGTTTTATTTTCTTTTAAATCTGTCTCTGATTTCTTTTTCTCCTGTCTCCAGCCATTCTTTCACTTCTTCGGAATCACCGAGGATCTGACGGAACGCTCCCCATTCCTGTAAAATGCCCTTTCCATGAGGCACCATATAGGCTCCTGCATCACTTCCCGGCGCTGCTTTTACTTTTTTCTGATAGGCAAGACGTATATTCTTTTCCGCCTGATGAATGATTGGTTTCAAAACACCATCTTCATAACGGCCACATCCTACCAGATTTCTTACTGTAACAAGTGTCGGCACCCAGACAGTATTGCTGTCTGCCAGCATGGCTATTGTTTCCTCGTCCATATAATTGCCATGTTCCAGACTGTCCACACCTGCCTCGATTGCAGCTCTTGTACCGTAAATTCCGTTTGTATGACTCATGACAGCAAAACCCTCTTCGTGGGCAATGTGTACCATCTCTTTGACTTCCGCTGCGTCCACAGGAGTTCCCGTTACTTTTCCGTGATCATTAAAGTCCAATAGCCCAGTGGTCATGATCTTGATAAAATCTGCTCCCTCTGACGCTGCTTCCAGTACTCTCTGATGGAATTCCTTAAGCGTATCAAATCCACGGCCCACAATTTTTCCATAATGTCCGTTTTTATGTATAGCAAATACCGGAGAGCGATACTCAATCCCATATTCCGGAGCCAGTCTGCCAGCCAATAAAGATGCCCCGTATGGATCACCACCTTCACGCACAAACGTCACACCTGCTTTTCTGTATGCATCCAGAACACTGCGCACAGCTACTTCATCAGCTTTTACTTTGTGTGTCTGAACAGCTCTGTGATAATCAGTACCATTCATAAATATGTGTGCATGACATTCTCCAAACATCTTCTGTCACCACCGATCACTGACGGAAAAACTGACGGATTTCTTCTTCAGATGCCTTCACAGAACCCTGTACAAAAAATGGCTTTCCACCGCCTCTGCCATTCAGTGCCGCGTTCATTTCCTTTGTGAACTGTCTGAGATCTCCATTCAATTCACCCATCGCATATTTGTAGCTGCCATCTCCGTTTGAGGAAAACACCGCACAACATCCGGAACATTTCTGCATCACAGCATCTGCCATCTTACGCACCTGATCTGCCTCCAGTCCATCATGGAAAAGAAGAACACTTCCCTCTCCTTCCCATCGATCTGCTTCAGCCCTGCAGAGTTCATCCACCACATGTGCAACCTGTCCTTTCAGGCGGAAGTTTTCATCCTGAAGCCGTCCTACAGCCACAGCAGTCTCGCCGATCTTTGCAGAAAGTTTCACGGAAACCTGTCGGTTCTGGTCATTAACCATATTCAGATAATCCATGACTCTCTTACCGCAGATCATAGTCAGGCGGATACCCTCATGGAAATTTTCGACTGTAAGGATCTTGACTGCTCCGATTTCTCCTGTATGCGTGACATGCGTTCCACAGCAGGCACAGAGATCCGATCCCGGGAAACGTACCAGACGCACCTGTCCGGTCAGTTCTTTCTTGCTTCTGTAGGAAAGTTTCTCCAGTTCTTCTTTTGACGGGTAAGTAATCTCCACCTCGCTGTTTTCCCAGATTTTTTGGTTGGTCTCTGCTTCAATCTCCGCAAGCTGTGCCTCTGTCAGCACACCGCTTAAATCTACTGTGATCACGTCACTGCTCATATGGAATCCCACATTATCATATCCATACGCCTCATGCACCAGACCACTGACAATATGCTCTCCGGAATGCTGCTGCATCAGATCAAATCTTCGATCCCAGTCAATTTTTCCGATCACTTCACTGCCTGCTTCAACTGCTTCTTTTGTATAATGTACGATCTCCCTATCTTTTTCCTGCACATCCAAAACTGCTATCCCGTTTAATGTACCGAGATCACACGGCTGCCCTCCACCCTCTGGATAAAAAGCGCTCTGATCAAGAATGATCTCAAATCCTTTTTCACATTCTCTGCATTCCAGAACCTTCGCAGTAAATTCTTTTTTGTATACATCTTCATAATAGAGTTTTCTTGTCTCGCTCATGCTGTCAAATCCTTCTTTCTGATAAATTATCTGCACTGTATAGAACTTCTTTTTTATATTTTCAGTATAGCACAGCTTTTGTTTCCTGAACAGAAAAAAGACAGACAAGCAAATTGCAACTAAATTGTTTAAACAATTTGCATCGTCTGTCTTTTTACAAAGTTTTTATGTGAATGTTTTTGTAAATATTATTGCCTGGAATTTTTAATTTTTCAGGTTTTTGGTCACGCGAAGTCTTGTCATTGCTCTTGCAAGAGCTGCCTGACTTCTGTGATATTCTACAATACTCTGCTTCTGACGGAGCTGTTCTTCAGCACGATCACGTGCTTCTTCCGCTCTTCGTATGTCGATTTCCTCCGGACGCTCTACAGTCAGACAGAACAGTTTCGCACGGTTGTTGATCATCTCTACAAACCCGGAACTCACTGCCACTGTCTCCCAATTTCCTTTCGCATCCTGAAAACGAAGCTCTCCCGGAACAATGGCACAGATCATATTCGCATGATGAGCAAGAAATTCTTTCTGGCCATCTTCAGCCGGAATGATCAGTGAGCAAGCTCTTCCCACAAAGAACTGTCTGTTCGCAGCGTATATTTCAAGACCGAATGTATTCTGCATAAGCCTCACTCCTTACTGTTCCAGAGTTTTTGCTTTTTCAATTACTTCGTCTATAGTTCCTACATTGAAGAATGCATTTTCCGGATACTCATCCATTTCACCATCGATGATCATCTTGAAGCCACGGATTGTTTCTTTCAGTGGAACATATTTTCCAGGAATACCTGTGAAGTTCTCAGCTACATGGAATGGCTGAGACAGGAATTTCTGAATCTTTCTTGCACGGAATACAATGTTTTTGTCTTCATCAGAAAGTTCTTCCATACCAAGGATTGCAATGATATCCTGCAGTTCTTTATACTTCTGAAGGATTTCCTGTACACGACGTGCAACTTCATAGTGCTCCTCACCGACAACATCAGCTTCCAGAATACGGGAAGTAGATTCCAGCGGATCAACAGCCGGATAAATACCCTGCTCTACGATCTTACGTGAAAGTACGGTCGTCGCATCCAGATGTGCGAATGTCGTTGCCGGAGCCGGGTCAGTCAGGTCATCAGCCGGTACATAAACTGCCTGAACAGATGTAACAGATCCGGATGTTGTGGAAGCGATACGTTCCTGAAGTTCACCCATCTCAGTTGCAAGTGTCGGCTGGTAACCTACTGCAGACGGCATACGTCCCAGAAGTGCAGAAACCTCAGAACCAGCCTGTGTAAAACGGAAGATATTGTCGATAAAGAGAAGCACATCCTGGTTCTTCTCATCACGGAAGTACTCCGCCATGGTAAGCCCGGAAAGTCCGACACGCATACGTGCTCCTGGTGGCTCATTCATCTGACCATAAACCAGAGCCGTCTTATCAATAACTCCACTTTCTTTCATTTCATTATAAAGGTCATTTCCCTCACGGGTACGTTCTCCAACACCTGTGAATACAGACAGACCGCCGTGAGCGGTAGCTACGTTGTGGATCAATTCCATGATCAGAACTGTTTTTCCTACACCTGCGCCACCGAACAGACCAATCTTACCACCCTTTGCGTATGGGCAGATCAGGTCTACGACTTTGATACCGGTTTCCAGAATTTCTGTGGCCGGCATCTGTTCCTCATAAGAAGGAGCCGGACGATGGATAGACCAGCGCTCCTTCGCCTCCGGAGCTGGTTTGTTATCTACCGGATCTCCAAGAAGGTTAAATACTCGTCCCAGGCAGGCATCTCCTACCGGAACTGTGATCGGGC
>OLQG01000498.1_pt1 | contig 31915 bp, 22 predicted proteins | sample 1672221 | NCBI WGS metagenome assembly OLQG01 (sample SAMEA3136660, study PRJEB25190) | human gut metagenome | biome: human gut; feature: human-associated habitat; material: faeces | place: Austria | collected 2013
TGCATGTGTTAAGCACGCCGCCAGCGTTCATCCTGAGCCAGGATCAAACTCTCATAAAAAATTTGTCCAGTCAGGATTAACTCTTGGCTAATCCATCCTTGTTTTACTGTTTAAGGTTCGTTTTCAGAACTTTTCTCTTGAATTTTCAAGGTTGTCACTGTTCAATTATCAAGGTTCATCTTTTCGTTTGTGCCGTTTGCCATTCGCATCGGCTTTGTTATTTTAGCACATCTCTTTGTGCTTGTCAAGTACTTTTTTAAACTTTTTTTCGAAGCTCTTTCGAACTTCTTAAGTCGTACCGTACTGTGTTGCTTTGTCTCTTTTGCAGCAACTCTGATATTCTATCAAAGTCTTTCAGGTTTGTCAAGTACTTTTTTCACTTTTTTGATTCCCTCCCCGGATCGCCTTTCGTGATTCCCTGACAGGCTGTATCTCTAAGTCCCTGTTGTTTCTGCGTTTCCGCCGCAACAGTTGGTATGATAACACCATTGCCAGAATCTGTCAACAACTTTTTTCAAAATTTTTAAAGTTTTTTCTTAGAAATCGAAACTTTCGTGTTTATTATATTTATATCAATATTTCATTCAATACCTACAATCCATCTCCGCACATATCTCTCACGTTCCTCTTATATATAATCATCCATTTATCTTTTAAGCCACAAAAAAACAAGAGGCACAGAAACATTACTTTCCAAACTCCTCTTGCTTTTTGTCTCTATTCTAATTTATCGGTCTCTATTCCGTTCTCTCTGAAATCTTTGTTTCTCTTTTCAGAAACTTTATCTGGTTTTAAACATACGTTTCTGCGACCATTTTCCATAAACTGTTCTTTTTCCTGACTTCTTATATGCGCGGATCTGAACATAGTACTTCTTTCTTTTAGACAGTTTGCTGATTGTTTTCTTATATTTGCGCTGTCCCTTAACGTTTACTGTTTTTGCGCCACTCTTCATGGATTTCTTTTTGCAAAAACGAATCTGATATCCTGAAGCATCATACACAGTAGACCATTGCAGATATATTTTTCTTTTTCCAACACGTGAATAATAAGAAGAAATATATACCTGACCTAATTGTCTTTTTTCCGAATAATCATCCTTATAAGTCTTTCCACATTTTTCGCAAGTGTAAAGACGATATCCTTTTTCAAAATAAGTAGCATCCACCCATTCACTGTCATAATCGTGATTGCAATTCTCCTGTGTTAAACCAGCAATCGAAAACACATATTTTCCAGTAGCTTTTTCATATTCTAAATACCGGTATCCATTGATCTGGAGATAATATGTTCCTGCGTCCAGTACAACATTATGCAAGTCTTTGCAATATCCTACATTGCTGTTCCATTCATTATATTGCGTTTTCCATACTTCTTTTCCATCGGCATCAAAAATCTTTATACAATAATTTTTCATATAGGATGTCATATTAATCGCTATCGTCTGCTTTCTCAGAACATTAAAGATATAATTATCAAAATCATCATTTTCCGATATCTGACCTGTATATGCCTGATTCCATGAAATCTGCTTCGCGGTTTTAAAGTCATTATCACTTCCATTAAAGGATAGATCAGATGCTGCAAAGGAAGTATTACATACATATTTGCCAGTAGATTTATCCCATGTAGAATATCGATATCCATTGATCTGCATATAATAGGTTCCTTCTTCCAGATACAGCTTATATGCATCGCTACGATAACCGACGGTTTCATTCCATTCATTATATTGTGTATACCATATTTCCTCGCCATTTAAATCAAACAATCGGATGCAATAATATCTCATATACGATGTCATATCAAGATTCACACACCCAACCTGCGATAATGTAAATTTATACGTATCAAAATCATCGTTCTCCGAAATCTGACCTACGATTTGATTTCCTATTGTAATATTATTGGCATCTGCAAAAGAATTATCCTCTTCTCTGTTTGTTACGCCAGAAGAAGTAAACGATGTACGACAAGTATACTCTCCTGTGGTTTTATAATATGTTTTATATGCATATCCATTTATCTGTATATAATAGGTTCCCTTTTCCAGATAAATATTATACTCATCACGTCGATATCCCACTGTTTCATTCCAATAATTCTCATCTGTATACCAGATTTCTGTTCCATCTGTCTCATATATGCGTATACAATAATTTTTCATATAGGCTGTCATATCCAGTTTGATACATCCGGCACTATCCAGTTGAAACTGATAATTATTATAATCTTTTGTTTCTGTAATACTGCCATTTAATGTATCACCCATATTGATCCTGCCTGCCGTAGCAAAGGTATTGTCTGATGTCGCACGCGGAACATCCACTGCTGATGCATGACTTGTACACGGTAGCGTACTCACTGTACAGAAAGCTGCCGCAAATACGAGCGCTTTAAAAAATCCTTTCACTTTTCCCATGTTTTCCTCCTTTGGTTGCTGTTCTTCTGCTTCATTTTGCTGCCAGATCACCTGGCATTTTATATAAAACAGAATAGCATATCTACGATTTCTGTTCAATTCCTTTCTGAGATTTTACAAAACTTTGTCTGTCGTTTCCTGGCGCATGTATGGAAAGGAAACAGCCTTCATAATTTGCCAAAGATAAGCACAACTTTTTATTTGTCTCAATCGTTAGAATGGGCAGGATTTCTCCTGCCCATTCTACTTTATTTCTTCTTATATTTAATCTTCTTGCCTGCACTCTTCATTGCTTTTTTCAGTTTATTGAAGTTCTTTGCAGTCATTTTCTTTGGAACGTTTACTTTCGCCGTTGCCTTGATTCCTTTAAATGCCTGTGATCCGATCTTCACTGCATTTTTGTTTTTAAATGTGATACTTTTCAGTTTCGTATTCTTATAGAAACTCTTTGCACCAATCTTGCTTACATTTACACCAAGAACCAGTGTTGTCATTTTTTTGTTGTTCTGGAATGCTTTTGCCGCAACTTCGGTGACTTTGAAAGTATAGCCATCTTTTACAACAGTTGCCGGAATGATCATTTTCCCTTTTCTCTTGCTGTTTCCGGTTACTGCTACTGTTCCGTTCTTCGCATCCGATTTGATCACTTTATAAGCAAATCCTTTTGCATCGGTAAAAGTACTTCCTTTTGCCGGTACAGATGGAACTGCCGGTGTTGGATTTGGTGTTGGTGTCGGTGTTGGTGTCGGTGTTGGTGTCGGATTGGTATCTGGCGTTTCTGTTTCTTTTTTTCGCAGTCCCGCTTTTGCTGCTTCCAGTTCTTTCCATGCTGCTTCCAGTTCGCCCGGCTGTACATCTGCATCTTTTGCAAGATTTTCTGCACGTTTCAGTGCTTCCTGATATCTCTGTGCACTTTCCCTTGTGTATCCACTGAGGTCTTTTTCAGCGTTTGTTGCTTCTTTTTCAATATTATCTTTATATTCTGTCTTTTTCTGCGTGTAGTTCGTTTGTGCAGCTTTCAGTTCCGAAACTGCCATATCCACTTCTTCCTGTCCGGCAAGTACATCCGTAATTACGGTATTTGCTTTCCGGTAAGACTGCCATAAACCAACGGATTTGCTTCCATTTTCAAAATCTACTTTTACATTCTGAAGCATGTTCTTTGCCTGCTCACATGCATTTTTTAGATTCGTCTTGTCCACTGCTTCATAGACTTTTATCTCGCAGATGCCATACTCGCTTGCTTTGCGCTGTACACCCTGCATTCTGACATAGCGTGCTTTTGTCGCAGTGAAAGTATCCTCTGTCCATGCGGATTCGTTTGCTGTAATGGATTTTACGGTTGTCCAGTTTGTTCCATTCAGTGAGGTCTGGATGTTGTATTTGGTGGCATAGCGTCCTGCTGCCCAGTCGATCACGACTTTTGAGATGTTTCGCTCGGTTCCAAGATCTACCATAAGGAAATCATCGTTCCGGTCAGAGGAGTACCAGCGGGATTCATAGGAGGTTGTGACACCCTGTGTATCTTTCACATGTCCGTCCCCGTCGGTTGCCTTCCATGCCGGGTAAAGACGCATCTCATCCCCTTTGTAAGTCTTATTTCCGAGGTCTGTATAAGCTCCGCGGTTTCTTGCTACATCTACCAGTGCGGTGGTGCTGCTTTCTGCATTCAGTTCTTCTGCGGATAATGCTTTGTTGTATGCTCTGATGTTTCCAAGATAGCCGGAGAAATTCTTTCCGATCTCATTCAGCGGGAATACGAAGGTTGTACGGTAGTTGTTATCCGCATCTGTCCATGTGGAAGCTCCAAGCGCACCGCTGTTTTCCGGATCACTGGCTGCTGCATAGAGAATTTTCTTAAATACACCATCTACATAAAGTTTGGTTGCCTGATACGTTCCAACGATCGTGATGCGGTGTTTTTTATTTGCCTGGATCTTATAGTCAAAGGACTGATTAAAATAATCACGGTTCAGGCTTAAGGAACCGTTGATACCTGCCACCTGAAGTCTGCCGTCATATCCGGAGAACAGAGAAGATTCTTTCGTATTGTTTTCTGTTCCGTCCATATAGATATCAAAACTCATCGTATACGGATATCCCAAAGTCGTAAGCGGTGTCTCAATGACTGTATTTCCATCAAATTTCAGATAGGTTTCTCCATCTTTTTCGGTTTTCACACCACCGGTTACCTGTCCATCGTATCCATTTCCGCTGGCATCGTAAATCGTTTTTCCATCTGCGGACAAGTTTGCAAAATCATAGTCTGCCACTACATCAGAAGCACTTTCGATCTCATATGAAATTGCTGTTCCCGGTCCTTCTCTCAGTGCATCGAAAGTCTGCTCATAACTTACAAAGCTTGTTTCTTTGTCGCTTCCCCATGTTTTCTGTGACACCATGGCTGCCGCACGCAGATAACGCTCATTGAGATCAGCTTCTGTGATACCCTCGCGGTTCTCATCACCCCAGAGTGCTGTTTTTGCTCCAAGTACCTGCGGATCACCTTTTTCCGTTTTGACTCCGCCGCTGAAAATGGACGGATCCCAGTTATAGAAAAGATTGTTTTCCTGGATCATATCTTTGTGGTAACGTCCCGGTGTATTATAAAGGTACGTCTGCGGCACATTGACAAGGCGGAAGCCCTCTGCCAGCCTGGCTGTCGGACTGTCTTCTGAGTAGGACCACATATTCAGAATAATATTGTTATTTACCGTGGTGCTGCCCTGTAAGACCTGTAATGCTCCCCACATTTCTACTTCTACACCATATGTGTCATGCAGATAGCTGTACATCTCGTTCATATAGCGACGGAAAGCTTCTTTATTGCCTCCACTCTTATCCCAGTATTCATCTACACCTGCATTGACATTTTTTGCATCAAAAACAGCTTCCATCCCGTCAATTCCTCCGAGATATTCATCAAACAGTGCTTTCATAAAAATCTTTGCATTGACTGCATTCTGTCTGATCTGTGCATTGCTGCTCTGATCGTCCAGTGCCAGGAGTTCCCAGTTGCCAGGGTTGTGAATGTAGAAAGAAGCTCCCTGTTTTACATTTCCATCTGCATTCAGATAATCTGCTGCCTTCAGATAGCCGTATTTTACAAGTGATTTGATCACTTCTTCCTGATGATCATGAACATATTTTGTATAAGCTGCGGAATGTCCCGGTGTGTCCAGCTCTGCCACAACCTGAATGCCACGCGCTTTTGCTTCTTCATTCATCTTGCGGAATTCATCTTTGGTATAGTAAAGCTCGCCATTTTTACCAGTATGTACATTATAATAGTAGTCATAGCGATCAGCACTGTCGCCGGTCTTTACAAATTTGGATTTCTGCGCTGCCAGAGATGGGAAGAGCTCGGACTGCAGTCTGTGCGATGCTTCTGTCTCTGCCCAGTCTTCATAGTTTGCTGAATATGGCGGCTGTGACCACTGGTTATCATTGATATGAAGCTGCATTTCATTTAATTTGTACCATTTCATGATCTTCGTATAATCATTCAAAAACGGCATTCTTGTAGGAATACGTGCAATGTCAAACATAATGCCGCGCATCTCATACAATGGATAATCCCGGATCACGCCCTTTGGCACTGACTTATGTTCGTCATCCTGATAAAGCATCTGCTCTACCGTCACCGTTCCATAGAGAAGTCCGGTCTTTGCAGAGGAATAAATCTTAATTCCTTCTTCTCCATTTACCAGCAGATATCCTTCTTTTCCGGTACCATAGGTATCTTCTGTCTGTGATTCCAGATAAATATCCTGTGCACCGGCACTTGTTCCTTTTACAATTTCCAGATCCAGACCGCAGATATCGTGGATATCACTCTGCATTTCTTTCGCTGCTGTTTCCGCGCCAACCCCTGCCGCATCGTTTACCACGATCCTCGACTGCCCTGTCAGTTCGAAATTGCCTTCGTAGCCATACCATTCCTGAATGGTCGGCAGCACTTTTGGCATCGGGTTTGGATTTGTTACTTTTTTGAACAGTTCCGGATATCGGTCTGTATTGCCTTTTACGGTTACGGTCACATTTTTCTTCGCGGTATCCTGTGGATTGCTTTTATTGACTGCTTTTAAAATCACATTGAAAGAACGGTCACTGATGCGCAGGGCTGCTGCTTTTCCATCGGTTCCAAGAATCTGGTCTGCCTCACTTCCATGAATGGAAATATCATAATTTTCAGAATCTGACGGAAGGGAAAGCTGGTCTTCTCCGGATTCTACCGTCATCGCAGCCGGAATATTTTTTAATACACCTGCTGCTGTTTCAATCCTGCCGCTCTGTGTTCCCATAATCTCAATTTCACGCACAGAGATACACTTCCAGCCATTTATATTGCCTTTTTTAAAATAAAATCGCACATAACGCTTCAGTGCACTGCTGCTTAAATCAGATGCCTGGATCTCATCCGGATCATTTCGCTGTACATCCGCACTGGCACGTGACATTTCGTAGACTGTCTCCCACTGTGCATCGGATGCATTGGAATCACTGGTCTGGATCTGATATTCGGTACTCCAGGCTTTTTTATTAAAATAAACACTGATCGATTCCACATCCGTCTTTTGGGCTGCAAGATCGATCACCAGCCACTGCGGATTATCGCGGTTGGTTCCCATATCACCGGATGACCATCTTCCCTCATCCGATTCCTTGTCACCATCAACTGCCTTATCGGCACTCCAGGTGGACGATTCATTTGCGGAAGAAGTCACTTCTTTGTTCAGTGCCACATTCGCTGCTGCTGCCTGCACCTGCAAAAGACCGGCTCCCATTCCGGCAAGATTTGGTGTAAACAGACTTTCGCACAGCAGAAATGCCGCCAGAGCTCCTGCTGCTATACATTTTTTCTTTTTCATAATGTCTCCTTTCCTTATCTCTGATTTTTTCTCTCTGTTTTTCCCTGACAATACTGCTTCATTATATCTGATTTTGTATATTTTGTATATATCTTTTTCCCGTTTTTTAATATTGCTGTAAAATATAACATACGGATTATTTTATTCTTCAATATCTTCTGTATAACTTTCGATAAGCAGTGATACCAGATCCTTACACTTTATGCATTGTTTTCCCACACCAAGCCGCTCTTTGACTTCTTCAAACGTCCGGTCTCCCTGCTGCACTGCCTGCTCGATCTGCCCCGCTGTTATTCCGGTACACTCGCAGACTACATAATTACGGTTCATTCTCCCCGTTCTCCTCTCCTTTCTTTTTCGGCAGTTTTGTCAGTTCTTCTGCCCTTTCGCTTTGCATTTTTCTGCCATTGTCCGCTTCCAGTTCAAACCAGAACTCCACACCGTTGTCATAATTTCTGACGCCAAATTTCTGATGCATGGAATCCATGATCGCCTTGACGATCGACAGTCCGATGCCGCTGCCTCCATATTCTCTTGTTCTTGCTTTATCTACTTTATAAAATTTGATCCAGATCTTATCGATATCTGCTTCCGGAATCGGCACACCGGTATTAAATACGCTGGTGTGTATCTTGCCGTTCTCTTTTCGCATCTTTATCTCGATCACTTTATCGAAATCCACATGATTGATGGCATTGGAAACAAAATTTGTCACGACTTCTTCGGTCTTAAATTCATCCGCCCAGACATAATAACTTTCTGTTTCATCGAATAAGATTTTTGCACCTTTCTGATCTGCCAGCAGTTCTGCGGAATTTACCACGCTGTGAATCAGTTTAGTCAGATCAAAACGTTCAAAAACAATGGCATCTTTGCCCGACTCAAGATGATTCAGTGTCAGAAGTTTCCTGACCATATTATTCATCTTCGCCGCTTCATCCATGATCACTTCGCAGTAAAAATCACGGCTTTCTGCATCGTCATTGATACATTCCTTCAGCCCTTCTGCATATCCCTGGATCAGCGCGATCGGTGTTTTCAGTTCATGCGATACATTGGAGAGAAATTCTTTTCTCATCTCATCAATCTGTATCTTTTCCTCAATATCACTCTGAAGCTGATTGTTTGCCGTTTTCAGTTCTGAAATCGTCCGCTCCAGCGTCTCGGACATCTGATTGAAATGCTCACCAAGCTGCCCGATCTCATTCTGTCCGCCGCTCGTATATTTTGCGTCAAAATCAAGGTCTGCCATGCGTTTGGAAAGCTCTGTCAGTTCCTGCAGCGGCGTCGTTATCTTACGTGACATCCAGGAAATCAGGATCATGCTGACTGCCAGGCCGATGATGATAAAATATCCCAGAAATTCATTTGAGGTACGCACGCTGTCCCGGATACTGTCCATCGGAACACGCATCATAAAATAATAACCGGTATTAAATTCGCCCCACATTTCCAGATAATCTACATTTTCTTTGAAATCTTTTGTTTTCTGGATCGCATAATCATCGGTTTCTTTGAGTACCTCTGTTTCTGATTTATCAATTCCCATCAGATAACCCCAGAGCCGCCCCTGAAGTTCCTGCTTCTGATAATTCTCCGTACCATAAAGCGGCACGAACTCATCCGTCAGAATGATCGCACTTAAATTGTAACGTGTACAGAATTCCGAGAGATTATCTGCAAATTCATCTGTCAGATAATCATCCTCGTCTTCCACCTTATTCATAGCATCGTAAATGTGCTGCAATGCCGCTTCTTTCTTCGCTACATAATAACGCTCCAGCAAAAAATTGTTCGTACACCAGTTTGCCAGAAACACAAATCCGATCACTCCGATAAAAAGTACCGCAATCTGTGTCTTTAAGGATTTTCTCATTGTTCATCTACCTCAAATTTGTATCCCATGCCCCAGATGGTCTTGATGTAATCCGCACTTTTGCCAAGTTTGCTCCTTAATTTTTTCACATGAGTATCAATGGTTCTTGCATCTCCGAAATAGTCATAGTTCCAGACGCTGTTCAGGATTTTCTCTCTGGATAACGCAATCCCCTGATTTTCCATGAAATAACTCAGCAGTTCAAATTCTTTGTAACTGAGTTCTACGCTCTTGCCATCTACCAGTACCTGATGTGCTGCTTTGTTTACTTCAATCGTACCGGCTCTTAAGATTTCTTCTGCCGCCAGGCTATTTGTCCTGCGCAGAATCGCCTCCACACGGGCAACGAGGATCTTAGGACTGAAGGGTTTGGAAATGTACTCATCTACGCCAAGTTCAAATCCAAGCAGCTCATCTCTTTCATCTGCCCTTGCTGTCAGCATGATGATCGGTACTTTGGAATACTGCCGGATTTCCCTGCACACCTGCCATCCATCCATCTTCGGCATCATCACATCCAGGATCACCAGCGCAATGTCTTTGTCCGCAAAAAATACATCGATCGCATCCGCCCCGTTTTCCGCTTCCAGAACCTCAAAGTTTTTCTTAATCAGAAAGTCTTTTACCAGTTTGCGCATTCTGCTCTCATCATCTACTACTAAAATCTTCAGTTTGTCCATCTTCTCTCCCACCTGTCACTTTCGTTTTTTTCATCGTAACAGAGAATTATGTCCGTTTTGTGAATATTCATCTCAAAACCCGAAGAACCACCACTGACTGCGGCTGCATCTGCATACAGAAAATGCAGACAGAATCATCTGCCTGCATTTTCTGCTTTCCTGTTTTTAATATGGTATTACAATATCTTTCTTTTTGATTACTACTTTCTTTCCGGCACTCTTAAGCGCTTTCTTGATCTTATTCAGATTCTTCTTACTGATCTTATACGGAACAGTTACTTTTGCATTTGCTTTGATTCCCTTGAATGCATTTTTTCCTGCTTTCACTGCTTTATTGCCTTTGAAGGTAATACTTTTCAGTTTCGCATCTTTGAAGAATGCTTTCGCACCGATCTTCGTAACGTTCGCACCGATCACTACGCTGCTTAATTTCTTTCTGTTCTGGAATGCTTTTGCAGAAATCGCGGTTACTTTAAATGTATAACCATCTTTTACTGCCGTTGCCGGGATGGTAACTTTCTTCGCATTCTTCTTCGCAGCGGTTGTTCCTGTTACCGTCACGGTACCATTCTTCGCATCGGACCTGGTTACTTTGTATACAAGACCTGTCTTTTTGTCTGTGAACTTGCTTCCCTTGGCCGGTACACTTGCCGTCTGATTGTTGCCCGGTGTCGGATTTGGCGTCGGATTTGGTGTCGGATTTGGCGTCGGATTTGGTGTCGGAGCCGGCTCTTCTTTTGTAGTCAGCGCTGCTTTTGCTTCTTTCAATGCTGTAAGTGCTGCCGTATACTGTGCTCCTGTTGCATTTCCGTTTTTCAGCAGGTCTTCTACTTCTTTTAATTTTTTCTGATAATTTGCAACACTTGTCTTACTATATCCACTAACATCCAGATTCTGATATCCTGCAAAAACTCTTGTCAGTTTATCTTTTACGCTTTCCAACTGTGACGCTGTGTTCTGCAGGCTTGCATATGCCTGTGAATATTTTGCTGCTGTACTGTTTGCATTATCCAGCACGGTTTTTGCATTTGCCAGTGCATCTGCGAAGAATGCCCAGCTCTTTCCTGTATAATCTTCACTCTTATAGTTTGCATAGCTGTTATATGCTGTCTGCAGATCTGCTTTTGTATATGCAGCATACAGATTCAGTTCTGCGATAGTTCCGTGTTTTCCGGCATTGTCACTTCCTGCATCTTTAATAACGAGTTTCACTTTCTTTGCTTCGATCGGATCAAACGTTGCAAATTTTTCTGTTGTGTCATTTGCCCAGGTACCGTCTGTTACAACGGTTGTCGCGGTTCCGTCTGCTTTTGTAACAACGATATCATATTTGAAAATACGACCGTTTGTGTTGTCCTGTCGCGGCAGATAGCTCAGTTTGTCGATTGTCTGTACTTTCGGCAGTGTTACTTCAAAATAATGATTGTGAGAAGATGAAATTACATCATTTGCACTCCAGTTTGTATGCCAGAAGGTAGAACTGTCACCATCAATTGCTTTATTTGCCGATCCGGCTGATTCTTCTGTGCAGGCAGATACGGTCCATCCATCTCTTAAAAGCGGTGTGGCAGTTTCAGATGCTCCTGACGGATCTACGCTTACTGTCAGTTCGTCTACCAGTCCTTTAAAGCTGTTTGTCTTACTTCCGATATATTCAACCGGAAGTACAAGTGTAGCAACTTTTGAACCGCTTGTCTTTGTCTCATTATCCAGTGTTGCATTTGACACAAATTTATTATTTACATAAAGCTCTGCTCTGTCTTTGTAACCATTGATCGTCAGATATACCCATTTGTCTTTTGGCAGGTTGTAATTAAAGGAATAATCATAGCCTTCTCTTGAGAAGCCGACTTTTCCTGTATTCTTCTGCACTGCTTTGATCGCATAGGTGTTGAATTTTGTATTGGTTTCACAGAGAACCTGCTCACTGTCATCGCTGTCAGCATCTCTCTTCACCCACATGGAAATACTTGCTCCTGCTTCTTTGCCGCTGGTCGGTCCAACCATATCTACCGGTGTCTCTACATAGCTTTCTTTTCCATTCAGCTTCACTGCATTTCCACTCTTGCCTGCTACTTCCTCTACATTTTTCGTGCTTACCGAATCGTTGTTATTACCAGATTCATCGTAAACTTTTTTGTCATCGAAAGAATATTCGAGAACATCTTTGCCTATAGAGTCTGCCTCATAATATGGATTTGTATTTGGTGCTGTATCTACTTTTTCTGCTACCGCACGCATCTGAGCATAAGTTCTGTCCGTTCCTTCTCCCCACATCTTCTCACTTAAGGATGGCAGTGGCTGGAAGAAGCGGTCAAAGTCATCGTATTCTGTGATACCATTTCCACGTGTATCGATCTGGTCATTCCAGATTGCATAAGTACCGCCAAGCACCTGCTTGTCTCCGGCTTTTAAAACAGTTCCGCTGAAGTTGTTCGGTACCCAGTTGTTGTAAAGGCTCTGAGAATTCAGGTAGTCTGAATAGTATCCTGCGGAAGGTACAATGTAAAGGCTTCCTTCCAGCGTATTGATCAGGTCATATCCCAGGTCATACATATTTTTTGGATTTGCATATCCGGTGTTCCAGATATTTAACTGTACATTTTCAGATGCAACCGGAGTCGTACCGCTCTTATTGGAAAGGCTTCCCCACATACGCACGTTGCGTCCTGTTCCCTGGATGTACTTGATCATAGAATCTGAAAAACTTCTGAAGTATTCGTTTCCGCCGTTTCCGTGGAACTCGTCTGTTCCGATATGTACAGTAGTATCTTTGTCAAATACCGGGTCATTACCTTTGAAATACTGTGCCCACACGGATTTTGCTGCCTCCAGTGCACCATCTTTTCGGATATCCAGTTCTTCGATCAGATAGCTGTGGTTACCGCCTGCCTCTTTGGTCATAAGGTTCGGGAACGCTCTTGTGATCGCCAGGGCATGCGCCGGCATGTCAAATTCCGGAATGATATTGACACCCATGTTTCTGCTGTCTTTGATGAAAGAACGGAACTCATCTTTTGTATAGTATGTATCTTTTGATGTCAGATTTGGAATCTCAGATTCCAGACGGAAACCTGCATATGCATTGTCGATGGCATCCTGCATTGTCGGATAATCTTCCAGGAAGATCAGGTTATCGGACAGGTGCAGATGGAAGTTGTTCATCTTGTACCATGCCATATTCTTTGCAAATTCTTTTACCGTATTGAAATCAAAAGATTTTCTTCCGACATCCAGCATGAATCCTCGCACTTCGTACTTCGGATAATCTCTTGTGATACCTTTCGGAATCGTTGTTTTATTCTGTTTTAAGATCTGCAGTGCACTGATCACACCCCAGTATGCGCCGGTTGCTTCTTCTGCTTCGATCTTCACACTGTCGCCGATCGTCATGATATAGCCTTCTTTATCCAGTCCCTGATCTGTGCTGTTCAGTGTCAGATAAAAATCGCCTTTTTTTGCATCAGCTTCGCTGCCTTTTACTGTCTGGATAGCGTTTCCGGTGATATCTTTATAATCTGCCGCAAACTGTTTTGCCGTTGCTTCCAGTCCATCTGCATAAACAATCTTACTGCTGCTCTGGATCACAAAATCACCAGACTCACCATGCCACTCCTGCAGTGCCGGGATAACATCCGGTTTTGCATTGGCACCTTCTGCATCCGTATACTTTCCAGGAACAGTGATCGTAAATTCTGCGGACTGTGCTTTATCTGTGCCGTCTGCATTGCTGACCTGATAAAATCCTTTTACAGTCCTGCTCTGAAGCGGTTTGTAAACCGTACCGTCGCTTCCGATGACCTGCTCATAGTCTGCATCAAACTCTACCTTATACCCTTCCGGCACTGTCGGCATCGTAATCTTTGTCGTATCTGCTGTAACGGTCGGAGCAGTCATAGAATCTGCAATTTTGGCAGCCTGTGTTCTGTCATCCGGAAGATCTCCTTCATATACCTGTAATTCCCATACAGATACCGCATTCCAGGTAACTCCTCCATTTGTCGGCTCAATCTTGGTGACATTCAATCTCAGGAACTTTCCGGTAACAGCAGTATCCAGTGTAATCTGATCTGTTGTCGTTGCCGGTGCCTGTTTCGCAGTATGGACATCTGTCCAGTTCTGACCATCATCTGATACCTGCAGTGTATAATTAACTGCATTGTTACGCTCCCAGTAAATGACAAAACTTTTCATGGTTTTCGTCTCATTCCATGCAAGCTGTGCCCACGAAGTATTATTTTCACTATGTGCCCATCTCGTATCCTTTTTGCCATCATTGATCTTTGTAATATCATACTTCGCTATTTCTGAGTTGGATGCTGTTGCAGTCGCACTCAATGCCAGGTTTGTATTATCTGCCGCATTTAAGTTGAGCGGCGGAAGCTGTACAGAACCCAGAATCATGCTTGCAGCCATGGCCATAGCACCGATCTGTTTCATTTTTTTCTTAAACATAAACTTCCTCCTCTTCGTTATGTTATCCAATGTTACTAAATACGTGTTTTATTTTAACACATTTTTTGCCAGAAGTCCACAACGATAAAACAAGCTTTGCAAATTTTAATTGCTGAAATTTACGCAACAAAAAAAGCCCGATAAAATCGAGCTCTTTACGATGGACCTGAGGGGAATCGAACCCCTGTCCGAAAGCCTATTCATCAAGGCATCTCCCATCACAGTCATTATTTTGACATTCCCTCAACTGTGCACCTAATGACAGGTTCACAGCCTCAGTAGCTTCATAAGTTCTTCTGCCGCCGCAAAGCTTTGGCCACAGAGTGCCTCACAGGATTTGATGCCGGTTGGGGAAGCTGTGAGCAACCTCCTGCCGACAAGCAGCCCTTAGGCTGCTAACGCGTAATTATCTTCTGCGTTTATATTTAGTTTCCGGTTTACTGTGCGGTCCCGGCCCGCAGATGGCTTCCCTGACTGCAAAACCCCCGTCGAAACCAGTACAAGCCCTGGTTTGTTTGAAGATAATCTTACAGTGGTCTTTATTCTACACCCGAAACATACATTTGTAAAGTGTCTTTTTTTTATTTCACTTTTTATTTTTTGTCATCTTTTTGTTTTTTCTGAATATTCCGTTTTTACAGATTTCGTATTTTAAATTCACGCTCTGCTTCTCTTCTCATATCCTTCTTTGCAATGTCCTGCCGCTTGTCGTACAGTTTCTTGCCTTTTGCAAGTCCGATCGATACTTTCACCAGGCTTCCTTTAAAGTATACTTTCAGTGGCACGAGTGTATACCCTTTTTCTGCGATCTTCCCTTCGATCTTGTTGATCTCATAGCGGTGCATCAACAGTTTTTTCACACGCATCGGATCTTTGTTGAAAATATTTCCTTTTTCGTACGGACTGATATGCATGCCATAAATAAATACTTCCCCATTTTCAATACGTACAAAGGACTCTTTGACGCTGCATTTTCCCATGCGAAGGGACTTTACTTCTGTCCCATGCAGGGATATCCCCGCTTCGTACGTATCTTCTATAAAATAATCATGATATGCTTTTTTGTTGTTTGCGATCAGTTTTATGGATTCTGCTCCCATATCTTTCCTCCCGTTTCTGATTTATCCCCACATAGCTGCCGGCACAAAATCAATCGCTGCATTCTCTTTGTCTGCACTAAGTACACGCACCCGGATGCTCTGTCCCAGTTTGTAAACTTTTCCCAGATCCGCACCGACCATCTCATGTGTTGTTTCATTATAATAGTACCTGTCATCATAAAGATTTGCAACATGAATCAATCCCTCGATCGTATTTGGCAGTTCCACATACATCCCCCAGGATGTGATGCTGGAAATGACGCCTTCATACTCTTCCCCGATGTGCTGCTGCATGTACTCTGCTTTTTTCATCTTGTCGGTGTCACGCTCGGCTTCGTCTGCTCTGCGTTCTGCCTTACTGGAATGTTCTGCCACTTCCGGCAGGATTTCCTGGTAGTGGGCGACCCGCTGTGCATTTAATTTTCCACGCAGGTTCTCTTTGATGATCCGGTGGATCTGCAGATCCGGATAACGGCGGATCGGCGAAGTAAAATGTGTGTAGTATTTTGCTGCCAGTCCGAAATGTCCGCTGCATTCCGTCGAATATTTTGCCTGTTTCATGGAACGCAATGTCAGACGGCTGATCAGTGCTTCTTCCGGTGAATCTGCGATCCTTGCCAGAAGCTTCTGCAGTTCTTTTGGATGTACTTCGTCCTGGACTCCTTTTAATCCATAACCGAAACCGCGGATAAATTCTGCAAGTGCCTGGATCTTCTCCGGATCCGGTGTGTCGTGGACACGATATAAAAACGGTATTTCCTGCCAGAAGTATTCGGATGCTACCGTCTCATTTGCAAGCAGCATAAAATCTTCGATGATTTTTGTTGCGGTATTTGTCTCATATGGTTTAATATCAACCGGTCTGCCTTTTTTATCCAGAATGATCTTTGCTTCCGGAAAATCAAAGTCAATGGAGCCGCGTGCATGGCGGTTTTTGCGAAGCAGTGCCGACAATTCTTTCATATCTTCAAACATCGGAACAAATTCCTGGTATTTTTCGATTTCTTCTGCGTCCTTATCCTCCAGAATTTTTTTCACGCTGGTGTACGTCATACGCTGATCTACCCGGATCACGGTCTCCGCGATCTGGCTGCCGATCACTTTGCCTTTCTCATCAATGTCCATCAGGCAGCTCAGTGCCAGGCGGTCACAGCCTGCATTCAAAGAACAGATGCCATTGGAAAGTCTCCTTGGAAGCATCGGGATCACCCGGTCTACCAGATAAACGCTGGTGCCGCGTTTTTTTGCCTCCCAGTCCAGCGCACTGTTTTCCTGGACGTAATTGGTCACATCCGCGATATGCACGCCCAGATGCCAGATATTTCCATCTTTTTCCAGTGATACGGCATCATCCAGATCCTTTGCATCCTCGCCGTCGATCGCGACCATCTGCACGTTTCGCAGATCCAGCCTTCCCTGCATATCGGCTTCGCTGACTTCTTCCTTTACGCGTTCTGCCTGATTGAGTACCTTTTCCGGAAATTCAAACGGAAGCTCTTTTGCATAAACGATCGAAAGGACATCCGTTCCCGGATCACTGATATGTCCGATGATCTTTGTGATCTTTCCTTCCGGCTTTTTCCGGCTGCTTCCATAGGAAGTGATCTCTGCGATCACTTTATGACCATTGACCGCACCTTTTGCACATTCCTGCGGAATAAAAATATCCTGAAGGATTTTCTGATTGTCCGGTACCACAAATCCAAAGTTTTTGCTTTTCTCATAAGTGCCAACCACTTCTGTGACTGTATGGGAAATGACCTGTGTAATACGTCCTTCCTGCCGTTTTCCAGTATTGCCGGATATCAGCGTTGCCTGCACCACATCCCCGTAAAAAGCATTGCCGGTGTTTTCTTCCGATACAAAAATATCATCGTCCCTGCCTTCTACTTCAATAAATCCAAATCCTTTCGGATGGGTTACAAACGTTCCGGTAACGGTTTTCTCTTTTGCAATCTTATATTTTCCTCTTTTGGAGATTTCGATCTTGCCTTCGGTCAGAAGTTCATTTAATACCAGTTCCAGATCCGCCCGTTCTTCTTTCGATACCTGAAGTATGATGGCAAGCTCTTTGATCTTCATAGGCACATATATTTTATCATTCATCAGGTCCAAAAGAACCTTTTTTCGTTTTTCCAACTGTCTGCTGTCCATAATTCCTCCTGTAAATCAAATGAAAAAACACCCCTGCAGTACCAACCACAAGAGTGTTTTAACGTTGCAACGTTTCCGCAAGAAAGCTGCCAGCGGCAGGTTCTTCCGTTTTCTTTAGAAGTTCAGATTCAGGATTACAGAAACTACGATAAACGCGATTGCCAGAAACTTCGTGGACTTTACAAGTGCACCCTCCATAGAGCGTCCTTTGTTCTTTCCCCAGTAAGTATCTGCTGCACCTGCGATAGCTCCCAGTCCTGCGGACTTTCCTTCCTGCATCAATACGATAACGGTCAGTGCAATACAATCCAAAATAAAAAGTATATTGATAACTGTTCTTAAAATCGTCACGTTAACACCTCCTATACCAAACAAAAACAGTTTAGCATAGTTTGTATTTCCTTGTCAACTTAAATATGCTCTTCAATACGCAATAATTGGTTATATTTCGCGATTCTTTCGCTTCGGCACGGCGCACCGGTTTTGATCTGTCCTGCTCCCGCTGCGACCGCGATATCTGCGATCATCGTATCTTCCGTTTCCCCCGACCGGTGGGAAATGATCGTGCGGTAGCCGCTGCGTTTCGCAAGTTCGATCGCTTCAAATGCCTCTGTCAGAGTTCCGATCTGATTGACCTTCACAAGAATTGCATTTGCCGCACCCAGTTTGATCCCTTTCTGCAGTCTTTTGGGATTGGTCACAAACAGGTCATCCCCGACAAGCTGAACCTGCTCGCCCAGTTCTTCTGTGAGTTTTTTCCACCCGGCCCAGTCATCTTCAAACAATCCGTCCTCAATCGAAAAAATCGGAAATTTCTCTGTCAATCGTTTATAATAATCGATCATTTCGTCTGTGGTACGGTCTTTTCCTTCCCCGGCAAAATGATACATTCCCCGTTTTTCGTCATAAAGTTCACTTGCGGCTGCATCCAGTGCGATCACAATATCCTGTTTCATCTGATAGCCGCTTTTTTCTACTGCTTCTACAATGACCTGCAGTACTTCTTCGGAGTCCTTAAGATCCGGGGCAAATCCACCCTCATCTCCTACGCCGGTCGATAATCCTCTTGCATCCAGGATTTTTTTCAGTGTGTGATAGATTTCCGCACACATCTGAAGTCCTTTCGAAAAATTTTCCGCTCCAACCGGCATGATCATAAATTCCTGAAGATCAACGGTGTTCGAAGCATGCCTGCCGCCATTTAAAATGTTCATCATCGGAACCGGCATCACATGTGCAAAAATTCCGCCAAGATACTGATACAACGGTATCTGCAATGCTTTTGCCGCGGTCTGTGCCACTGCCATCGACACCCCCAGGATCGCATTGGCACCCAGATTTTCCTTGTTCTCTGTTCCGTCCACGCGGCAGAGTTTCGCATCTATTTTCCGCTGTTCCAGTATATTATCTCCGATGATGCGCTCTGCCAGTATCGTGTTGACATGTTCCACGGCACGGCGCACGCCGAGACCGTGATAACGTTTTTCTCCATCGCGAAGCTCTGCCGCCTCAAACTGTCCTGTAGATGCTCCGGACGGCACTGCTGCCCTGCCTACCACATCCCCCTGTGCCAGTACTTCTACCTCTATCGTAGGATTTCCTCTGGAATCCATAATTTCCCTTGCGTAAACATCCTGGATTGCAATAAATTTTTTCATAAAAAAGACACACCTCCTTATGGATAGTGTGTCCTTTTTTTCTTCATCTATGCACGATTGCGATTGCTGATTATTTGCGAACCAGCAGGGATTTTCCGGTCATTTCAGCCGGCTGCTGCATACCCATCATCTCGATCAGAGTCGGAGCGATGTCTGCCAGGCATCCGCCTTCACGCAGTGTGTAGTTCTCGTCATAATTTACCAGAATGAACGGAACCGGGTTGGTGGTATGTGCAGTAAATGGTGCACCTGTTTCGTAATCAATGAGCTGCTCTGCATTTCCGTGGTCAGCACAGATAAACATCTGTCCGTCAACTTCTTTCAGAGCTTCTACGGTCTTGCCTACGCACTCATCAACTGCTTCCACTGCTGCGATCGCTGCTGCCTGGATACCGGTATGTCCTACCATATCCGGATTTGCAAAGTTAATGATGATCACATCGTATTTTTCAGAACGGATGGCTCCGGTCAGTTTATCGCATACTTCGTAAGCACTCATCTCCGGTTTCAGGTCGTAAGTAGCTACCTTCGGAGATTTTACCAGGATACGGTCCTCGCCTTTGTTCGGCTCTTCTACGCCGCCGTTGAAGAAGAACGTAACGTGTGCATATTTTTCTGTCTCAGCGATTCTTGCCTGTGTCATATTGTTTGCTGCCAGGAACTCGCCGAATGTATTTGTAATAGAAACTTTGTGGAATGCTACTTCTTTGTTCGGGATCGTCTCATCATACTCTGTGAAACATACATAAGTCAGATCCAGTCTCTTTTCTCTTGCAAATCCGTCAAATTCATCTGCACAGAATGCACGGGTGATCTCTCTTGCACGGTCTGGGCGGAAGTTGAAGAAGATTACAGAATCTTTGTCTTTGATCGTTGCAACTGCTGCTCCGTCTTTCTTGACAACAGCCGGAACAACGAACTCATCGTTCTTTCCGTTATCGTAAGAATTCTGTACTGCACAGATGCCGCATGCTGCTTCTGCACCTTCGCCTTTTACCATAGCGTTGTAAGCCAGCTCTACACGATCCCAGCGGTTGTCACGATCCATTGCATAGTAACGTCCCATAACGGTTGCAACCTGACCTACGCCGATTTCTTTCATTTTATCAACGAGCTGTTCTACATAGCCTTTACCGGATGCAGGCGGTGTGTCACGTCCATCCAGGAAGCAATGTACATAAACATTTTCCAGGCCTTCTCTTTTTGCCAGCTCCAGCAGTGCGTACAGATGTGTATTGTGGCTGTGTACACCGCCGTCAGAGAGCAGACCAAACAGATGCAGTGCACTTCCGTTTTCTTTTGCATTCTTTACTGCATGCAGCAGTGCTTCGTTTTTAAAGAAATCACCATCCTGGATCTCTTTTGTGATTCTGGTAAGTTCCTGATATACAATACGTCCGGCACCCATGTTCAGATGTCCGACTTCAGAGTTACCCATCTGTCCATCCGGAAGTCCGACTGCCAGGCCACTTGCATTGCCTTTTACAAACGGACACTCAGCCATCAGCTTGTCCATAACCGGCGTTTTAGCCTGTGCTACGGCATTGCCCTCCACCTTATCATTCAGTCCATATCCATCAAGAATCATCAAAACGGTTGGCTTTTTGCTCATTTTTCCATTTCTCCTTTATATATTGATTGATACCAGGGCTTAAAACCCCGGATTCTTTAACCATATTTGTTCCGCATTTATTCTACATGATTTTCAGGAAGCCGTCAATTCTTAAATCAACGATAACCTGACCTCAGTTTTGTTATTTTCCGTAAAAAGTAACGAAAAACCTCTGGTACGGCCATACCAGAGGTTTTCTGTGTTTTAATGAATCTTTATTTTCCCATTTCATCTGTCAGATGACATTATAGCATATGTCATTTTACTTTTCAATATTACTTTTTGTTTTTTATTCATCTGCTATAATCTTTGAAATTTATTTCCAATCTTTCAGCACTTTTTTATTTTTTCCATTCAGTTCACATCTGCACTCGCGGCTCTGCAAGCTCAATGTAGCTTCCGTAAAATAGATATACTTTCCTTTTACTTTCACTTTGACCACATTTTCTTCGGAAAGTTTTTTTGCTTTCTTTCCATTTGGATTGATCAGATATAATGCTGCTCCATGCGGTGCGTCCGTTGCCGAAACCAGTACTTTATTTTTGACTTTCTGGACTTTCGATACATCGCATCCAACGGTTACTTTCGTTTTCTTTTTGGCATTGATCACGGTAAGATTGCCATATACACTGCCATACTGCGTTGCGTTCCCGGCATATACATAGGTTCCGTCACTTGCAAACGGCACCATCATCAGTCCGGCGTCTTTTCGCTGCATGATCTTTTTCTGCTTCCGGGTATTGATGTTGTACTGATAAATCTCCACATTGCTGTAGATTGGATAGTTTGACATCGTCTGAAATTCACCGGTTGCATAATACAGATACTTTCCGTTTGTCGTAACCGCCGGACTGTCACAGTAGGAAAGAATCGTTTTCCGGTCACCATTTTTCGCCGCGATCACCGTATAGCCATCGCCGTTTTTCTCCATAGAGTAGACCATGCCTTTGATCTTCTGTGATTTTTCTGCTGTGATGGTCTTATAATTCTTCAGAGCATTTTTCTTTGATGCTGCATAAGTCACCGTGCCTGGTTTTACGGCAAGAAACAGTACCAGTGCCGCCAAAAATAAAATAGCATATGTAACTTTTGTTTTTCTGATTGCTTTCATTTGTCCACCTCTCTTGCTTTTAGTTCTTTCTTTTTGTTCTTTCTTTTTATTTACTCCATTTTTGAGATATTGTCAATATCACATTACTCTTTTTCGTTATTAAAGCATTAGTCTGATAAGCTCAAATAATTACGTGTGAATACTCTCAGTAACTTATCATAAATAAATTCAGAACAAAGTCTCCATATAACCTGTGAGCAAACCAACATCAGCGCAATTAAGATCAAAGATGCAATCGTCTGATCTATCACCTTCATCAATAGTATAAAAACCAAAAGAGGAAAAACCACTGATATAAGGACATTGGTCATAGCATATGCAGCCTGAAACAGAAATCCCCAGAAAGTTGGCAATGCAATTAAAAAGACTAATACACCATATAATATATCCGGCAAATTCAAGCTCCGAAATATTACGCTGATCACATAGCAAATCAAATTGAATATGTACAATACGATATTCTCTATACATAACATATCAACACACATCGCAAAGACTCCCTCTTCTTCGTGCCAATACGCATGAATTTTTTCCAATAAATATGTAATCACAAGATAACCCAAACAAGCTAATTCTGCTACAAATGCAACTGCAAAACTGCTGGTTTCGGTAGCTACTATTGCATTTGCCAGATATCCTTCAAATTCCATCATTGACATCAAAGTAGGGCAAAATACATTTATGATTCCCTCCACAACTGGTGCGGGCATAGACATATCCTCACCTTCTTGTACAAATTCCCACATATCCACCAATTGCAACGGATTATAAAAATGTCTGGCAATAACCACTATTATCAATCCTACCAGCAAAAACGGAGTATATTCACTTATTTTCACCTTCATACCCAGACTCCTCTCTCTGTTTATCCAAAAGTTTCTTATTGCATCCTTCGTATATTGTGTTATTTTACTTTCACCTTGCAGACTGCTTTCTTTTTACCGGAAATCACTGTAATTTTTACGGTTCCTTTTTTCTTTGCTTTAATCTTTCCATTTTTACTTACTGTGGCAATCTTTTTATTGGAGGTCTTGTAATAAATTTTATCCTGACTGTCTTTTGGTGTTACAGTGACTTTCAGTTTGAAACTCTTGCCTTTTTTTAAAGTCAAATTTTTACGGTTGAGTTTAATCTTTTGAGTGGTCTTTACTATTGTTTGCTGAAAGTTACTGTTTGTTTCCGTTTCATTCTTTTTACTGTTGCTATCTGCTATTTCTCCTTTATTATGGTCAGTTTCCTGATTATCTTTGTTTGCCTCATTGTCACTTTTATCGGTTTCCTCAGTATTGTTTTTGTTATCATCTTTAGAGATTACATTTATCACAACACTTTCTGTCTGCGGCTCATAATTTTCATTTCCATATGCCGTAATCTGGATCACTGCTCTGCCAGCATTTTTGGCGTTAATCAATCCTGCACTGCTGACAGATGCAACATTTGTATTGTCAGATACATATTGAATCTGCCCTATTCCTTCCGTTAATATCTGCAATGTTTCTCCAATTTCCACCGTACTTTTTGCAAGATTTATCCTCATATTCTGCTTTGCTTTATTGATAACAAATCTTTCGGTTGCCGTTCCTTTATATTTTCCAATACCAATAATCGTAACACGTGCTATTCCTGCACTTGTGTTATTTTCATAGACCACATTGTATGCTTCTTCCCCAAGAATTTTTGTTCCATATTTCAGCAATACCATCGGTCTCTTCTCTGCCCCGTCATAAACAAAATCTGACTGCCACAATGTAACATTATATTTTGAAATATCCGGCTGCCATCCTGTCCAGTTAAGATTTCCTCCATAATTCTTTTTCGTTTCCGTGTTCCAACTGTTATTATCCTCCGGGTAATATATATTTGCTGTAATACATTGCATTCCATCATCTGGAATTTCCGGTGCTTTCCCATAAAAATAAATATTTTTTAAATGTTTATTTTGATTTGTTGTTGTATAGAATGCATAATTTGGTATACTGACTACTGTATCCGGAATCATCACTTCCGTTTTTCCTAATGGGCAATACAAAAGTTCTGTCTGATTTGCATTGTAAATACATCCATCGTATGATTTATACACTTGGTTTGCTGGATTCACTGTAATACTCTTTAAATTCTCACATTCATTAAATGCACTAAAATTATTTAGCTTTCCACCAACTCCAAGCACAATGTTATTTACAGATGCCGGAATTTCAACACTTGTCAGAGAAGAACAGCTTCCAAAAGCCTGTGAATAAATATCCTGCACTTTTTGAGGAATTCGAATTGATTTCAGGGATGTGCAGTTATAAAATGCTGCTGTTCCGATATAAGTAATATCTTCAGGCATGTCTATATTAACCAGACTGCTGCATCCCTGAAACGTACCATATGCAATACCTTTCAAACTGCCTGGCAATGAAACACTGGAAAGACTACTGCAATCTCTAAAACACTCCTGACCTATTGTTTCAGTCTGTGCTCTAATAACAGCCGTCTTCAATGATGTGCAGCCATAAAAAACATCTGGAGCAATCTGTGTTACTGAATCTGGAATCGTAATGGTTTCGACTGCTATACACCCCAAAAAAGCAGAATGTCCAATCGTTTTCAATGACTGTGGGAAAGTAATTTCTTTCAAATTTTTACACCCATCAAATGCATATTCTCCAATCGTCGTAACTCCATTTCTTAATACAACTTTGGAAACACCAGAAGATGTAAATGCTTGCTTTGTAATATTAGCAGTACCCACGGATATTTCTGCAATTTTCGCTGCCATAAACGCTTCACCGTGTATTGTTTCAACACGGTCAGGAATATACAGGTATGGACATGCTACCATAAAAAATGCCTCATAACCAATGCTTTTCAAGGTAGATGGCAACGTAATAGATTCAACTTCACCAACCACATTATTATCCGGTTCTGCTCCAGCCCACACAAAAGTTCCATCACCGATTTTGGTAATTCCTTCTTCTACAACAATTCTTTTAATCAAACCATTATAGTCTCTCATCCATGGTACCATTTTGGAGCCAGACCACAGATTGGCACTTATCGGTGTTCTGTAATCATACATTTCCCCTGTTCCACTAATTGTTAATGTGCCCGCAGAATCCAATTTCCATGTCGCATTTTCTCCACATTCTCCAGAGGCAATGATTGTACTGCGTACCTGTTTTGGTATTTCTTGTTTTTCTGGCAGAGCCTCACTCATATTCCCAATGTTAATATCACCCATATTTTCTTTAGCTGCTGCCGGTATCGTTCTAAAAAACATACACACTAAAATCAATGTACAAATATAAAATACCATTCTTCTCTTCATTTTACTTAACCTCCCTTTATTCCTTTTGGCAAATATATTCTACTCCATCTCTGTTTTTAACTATCAGCTCACTATCGCCTGTAATTTCATATGTTCCATAATAATCGGTAGTCGTATCCACTTCTTTTGAAGAGTCCTCGTTAACATATAATTTACCATTTATTGCTTTATACTTTCCATTTTGCTGCACGTAAACTGCTTTTGTAATCGGAAGTCTTAGATCCATTAAAATATAAGCGATAGAGTATCCCAGAAATTCTTCTCCAGATTCAAACCCCTCAACCATCGCATCTCCTACACCCATACTCTTTTCATATTCTCTTGCACCATCTCGTGCGGCATCACAAAAAGTTCCCCACGTACTATTCCACTGTTCCACATCCGGTTCTATTGAATACGTACCATCCTGATTAAATTTAAATGTCACTGTAGCTTCCAGTTCATTAAAATCTGCATATTTTTTAATGGTATCAATCATTGCCATATTATTGCTTTTGGCATCTTCATCCTTCGAGAGCTCATCTTTAACTATTTTTTCACACTCCAGATCCGCTTTCCAATTCCCCACCAATACCTTTGAATCATTTTTTGCTTTAAAACCGCAGCCTCCCATGCTCAACACCAATGAAACTGCTAATATTGCACTTACTACACTTTTTTTCATCCTATTCTATCCTTTCCTATTTTAAATATTTCTACATTTTTAAAACACTGCAAGCCACATAAAGACGGTTGTTTGATTCTCAATCAGGATTGCAAACGTGTTTCACAAGTATTTATTTTTCTCCTTTTCTCAAAAACAATCACCGCTATAACCAAACTTATGATTTGTGATGTTGACAAAAACCCTATTTTTCCTCTGCTTAGATCATATCTGAAAAATTCCAATACAAATCTCAGCAAACTATATCGCCATAAATACTCATATAAACCTTTTTTAGGTTCCGACTTACCTGAACATCTATAAATATAAGCTGCTATTATAAATTCAAAAAACGCCTCAACGATCTGTACTGGAAATAACGATATACCCGGCGGTGCCATCGAACCTTCCGGAAAGCAAACTGCCCCATATCCTGTATACGGAATCCCATAACAACATCCTGCCTCAAAACATCCGATTCTTCCAAATGCGTGAATCAATGGAATTAAAAATACATAATGCTCTATGTATTTTTCCGTTTTGATTTTATGGATTTTTCCAGGCAGTAACATAAAAATGATTCCCCCAATCAGTCCTCCATAAAATACAAATCCCCCTTGCATAAGAGTATTGAAATATTTAATATTAAAGATATTTTTCCATTCAATTTCTCTGTAGCTAACCAACAAATACAGGCATTTTGCTCCAAGAAATGCTCCCACCATCGTATACGCTTCTACAATTAAAAAATCTTCTATGCAGTCTTTTTTGTATTTCCGTTTCATACATATAATCGCTATTAAATTTGCCAAAATCACACCGATTGTGATAAGCAGACCATATGTAGGTATTTTTCGTCCATATATTTCTACATATATATGCATATTTGTTCTCCTTGATATAACAAAGGCTCCTGCAAAATGCAGAAGCCACTTTTCATCAGCCAAACAACGCTGCTGAACCGCCTACACATGCTACACATGCTGCATACATGATAAGGCATAATGCCAGACCAACAATAGACAGAACTAATCCCGCCGTAGCTATTCCTTTACTTTCTGGTTTTTTCATTCCGATGGCTCCCATTACAACTCCTATAATTGCCATGATCGCTCCTAACCATCCAAGTACACCACTGCTGAAAATACCGATCAATACTGCTAAAATTCCAAGCACTAATGATGCAACGCCCATTTTTTCTTCCTCCTTGTTTTTTCTTTTTTCGACTTTTAGTCGTATTTTCATTATATAGTCGATTATTTTATGTGTCAAGTCAGATTCCTATCCTTTTTCAAATATGTTCAAAGTTCCCCTGCTATTTCACATTTATCTCTACAAAAAATCTGGTTTCCTTAAATCTAAGAAAACCAGACTCTTTTTAAACTCATATTTATTTTTTTAACTTTCAACACTGTTATACTCGCAGATCCAGATATGTATCGATAATATATCTTACGCTCTCATCTCTGCTTCCATATGCACCGATTAATGTTGCTTTCAAACGATCACCTTGTGCTTTATAATAACGTTTATCTACTAAATTATTTGCATCGCAAAAATCTCTGTAAATATTTTCTGCCATTTCTTTGTATTCCCAATACTCATCTGATCCACTTCTTAGTTCTACTCCCATTTGTTTGTCCTCCTGTATTTTTGTTTTCGATTTATAATCGTATTTTCATTTTACAATCGTTTTAAGTGTATGTCAAGTCGGATTTTCATTTTTCAATTCGTTTATCATTTTACTTTTTTGCATATGATGAAATCAAAAAGCAAAGGAGTTTACTATGACTTTAGACTACACCGAAATAGGCAAACGCATCGCCAGACGACGCAAGGAATTAGGCTTAAAACAATCCGAAGTAGAAGAAAAAGCGGACCTTGGATATAAATACCTTTCCAACATCGAACGCAGTATTTCCATTCCTTCCGTCGAAGTTATCATGCGTCTGGCTGTTGCCTTGGACACAACCCCGGATGAATTTCTGATCGGCACTCTTTCTCATGACAATGAGGAATGGAAAAATGTTTCTGAAATGCTGCGCCCTATGAATGCAAAGCAACTGTCTCTTGCAAAAAGTTTTCTTACATGGCTTTCCAATCAGTCTCTGTAGCAACATCTGAATTTTTCGCCACTATAACAAAAAATTGTCCAGCTCCCACTGGACAATTTTTCACTTCGTATTCTATTCAAACTCTATAAACGATTCCAAAACAAATTTTTTCTACCTTCTCCTGCGGTACTCTTTCCGGATATATCTGCCTGCCTTTGACAGGTCTTTTTGCTTCCAGTTTCCGGTTTTGCGGCTGCCCGGTGCAAGCAGGGCACTGGATTCGTTTTTGTTTGTCAGACTCCAGCAAAAATAACTCACATTCGCCTGATCCAGTCTTTTGAGCCATTTTCCGGTGTTTGCCGTGCTGATCCTGCCATTGCCGCTGGCATCTGACATACCAAATTCCGTTACCATGACCGGCAGACCTTTTTTCCTGGCATAGGTAAGTTTTGCCGGAAGGTATGCGTTATGACTCCATTCGTTCGCATAAAAATGCAGTGCATACATAATGTTTCTGTAACCTTTGATCGGACTGTCTGCCACTTCGTTATGTGTTCCATCCAGGCCAAGCTGTGACCATGTTGGCGTACCCACCACAATGATGGCTTTTTTATCGTTTTTACGGATGGTTTTGATGATCCGATTTGCATAGGACTTGATGCTTTTCCAGGTACATCCATTTGGCTCATTACAGATTTCATAGATAACATTTTTCTGTTTTCTATAGGTTCTGGACATTTCGGCAAAAAACTGTTTCGCTTCTTTTATATGGGTGTTCGGATTGCCGTCGCTTAAAATGTGCCAGTCTATGATCACGTACATTCCAAGCTCCGTCGCATACTGCACACCTTTTGCGATCTGGTTTTTCAGTTCCCTCTGGTTTCCACCGGAACAATAGCCATTGTATTCGGACGTATACATGGCAAGCCGGACCGCATTTGCTCCCCAGTCATCCCGCAAAGTCTGAAACGCTTCTTTGTTTATATACGGATAGCCGACATCCCAGTTGATGCCATGGGTACTAACTCCTCGAAGCTGAAACTTTCTGCCTTTTGCATCCACCAGATCTGCGCCTTTGACTGCAAGCCTGCCGTGTGCCGCATCCGGTGTCTGTTTTTTTGCAGTAACTTTACAGGGCTGCCACAGAAACATGGCAATCAGGCAAAACAGCACCGCCCTGAAACATACTGTCTGCTTTCTATTCTCCATACACACGGATCACAGAGGAAATTTTCTTTACTGCTTCCATTTCCTCAAATGCTTTCAGCGAGTCTTTTACATGGCGCTCTTTGACTTTTTCGGTGATTACCACGATCTCTGCCAGCTCACCGATTTTCTTTTTCTGGATGATCTGTTCGATGCTGACTTTACGGTCACCAAATACCGCCGTTACGGCTGCCAGTACACCCGGTTTGTTCTCTACCAGCATACGCAGGAAATATTTTGAACGGATGTCGTCCATCGCTTTGATCGGAAGCTGCTTGTAACAGGTACAACTGATTCTGCCACAGCACTCATACTGAAGGTTCCGGGCAATATCGAAAACATCTCCGACAACGGCACTGGCAGTCGGCAGTTCTCCGGCACCGCGTCCGTAGAACATGGCATCGTCCACCGCATCTCCATGTACAAAAACAGCATTGAACGAATCGTTGACGGATGCCAGCGGATGATCTTCCGGAATCAGCATCGGATGCACGCGCACTTCGATTCCTTCCGGTGTGTTATTGGCAACTCCCAGAAGTTTGATCACACTGCCGATTTCTTTTGCATAACGTATATCAGATGCTGTGATCTTTGTGATTCCTTCGGTATAAACATCCGCAAACGTGACTCTGGAATTAAAGGCAATCGATGCCATAATCGCTACTTTTCGTCCGGCATCCAGTCCTTCGATGTCAGCGGTCGGATCTGCCTCTGCGTAACCAAGCTTCGTTGCCAGAGCCAGTGCTTCTTCGAACTCCATGCCGTCCTGTGTCATTTTTGTCAGAATAAAGTTCGTCGTTCCATTGATGATTCCCATGATCTCCGTCAGATGATTGCCTGCCAGACACTGTTTCAGCGGACGGATGATCGGGATCGCACCGGCAACGGCTGCCTCAAACAGCAGGTCGCATCCGCTTTTCTTTGCCTGATCCATCAGTTCGCGTCCGTCGGCTGCAATCAGATCTTTGTTTGCCGTTACGACCTGTTTGCCTGCCTGCATTGCTTCCATAATATATGTTCTTGCCGGTTCCATGCCGCCCATCACTTCGATCACGATCTGGATTTCGTCATCGTTTACGATTTCCTGCCAGTCGTTTGTCAGTACCGATGGATCTTCGATCCTGGATGCCGCCTTTTCCAGATTCCGCACCAGGATTTTCTTGATCTTAACTTCCGTTCCGATCTTATGCTGCATTTCCTCTTTCTGCATTTGCAGTACTTTGTAAACACCAAGTCCGACCGTTCCCAGTCCCAGAAGTGCTACCTGTATCTCTTTGTATTCTTTCATTTTACATGACCTCCGCCTATCATTTTACACCAGATGTGATATAGCAATAACTCTGGTAATTCTTTTTTCTATTATACCAATCTGTTCTCCATAGCTCAACTACAATATCCGGAAGTTGCAAATTTTCCCGGAAAATGTTATGATTTTTTTACTTACAGCATCATTTTATAACGAAATGCTTCACACGAAAGGAGTTTCTTATGCATCTTCAAAAACGTAACTTATGGGTTCTGACTTTTTTTCTCACTGCATTTCTGCTTTTTCCGGTGCAGCACGCTTCTGCGAAGGTAAAAGTCAAAAAGCCGGTCATTTCCAGTGTTTCCGGTGATAAAAACATCGTCTCTCTTTCCTGGCACAGAGTTTCCGGTGCAAAAGGGTATCAGATCTTTTATAAAGAAAAAGGACGCTCTTACCGCAGAGCCGCTTCGACTTCCCTGCGTCATTATACGTTCTATGGTCTGAAAGCAAATACCACTTACTATTTTAAGATCAAAGCCTGGCGTAAATCCGGTCGTAAATACTATTATAGTTCTTATTCGAAGGTGAAACGTTTTAAAACCAATCCGGAAGTGACAAAACAGGCTTCCACTTTAAAGAATTTCCTGCAAAATGCTGTCAAACCGCTCGGCACCACGCTCTATGTCTGGGGCGGCGGCTGGGGAACGGATGGAAATGCCAGCCATATTTCTTCCCGCACCATCGGTGTGTGCCCTTCCTGGAAAGCTTTTTTTGACAGCCAGGACGCTTCTTACAGCTACAGCAGCACACTGTATCGCTCCGAACTTGGGCTGGACTGCTCCGGCTATGTCGGATGGTGTCTTTACAACACCTTCAACACGGTAAGCGGCAACAATGGCTATGTCGAGCTTGCCGAACATATGGCACGCGATTTTGCCAAAAAAGGCTGGGGCAGCTACATCCGCCGTTCTAAAGTAAAAAACTGGAAACCGGGTGATATTATGAGCTCCAACTGTTCGGACTGCGGTCATGTATGGATTTCCCTTGGCACCTGCAGTGACGGCAGCGTTGTCGCCCTTCATTCGACCGGCGGCAACAGCGGCGGTGTCCAGATTTCCGGCACGCCAACTCCTTCCGGAAAGCAGAAAAGCCAGGCGGTTCTTCTCGCCATGAAATATATGAACAAATATTGCACAGAATGGAGCAGGCGTTATTCTAAAAGCTATGCAAGCCATCTCAAGGGCAGCTCTTATCTGTCCCATTACTGCCAGATGCGCTGGGACGTAAGCGGCGATTCTATTCTCACAGATCCTGAAAACATCCAGAAAATGTCACCGGAAGAAGTACTGCGCACAATACTTGGCAGTGTGTAAGATCTCTATCTGAATAAACGGATTAAAAAATAGCTATCTCCTATACCCATAGGAGATAGCCATATCATTTTCAACAGGATAAATAAAAAAAAGGCTGGGGCAGCTACATCCGCCGTTCTAAAGTAAAAAACTGGAAACCGG
>OLQG01000499.1_pt1 | contig 31742 bp, 22 predicted proteins | sample 1672221 | NCBI WGS metagenome assembly OLQG01 (sample SAMEA3136660, study PRJEB25190) | human gut metagenome | biome: human gut; feature: human-associated habitat; material: faeces | place: Austria | collected 2013
ATTCTTCCAGTCTTTTTAATGGTTTAAAAATAAAATCGGACTGAGTTCTCTGATAATCCATAAAAATATTTTTATTCGTCCTGTATCCATCCCTGTTTATAGCACAATTCAAATATTCACGCTTGATTACAATTCCATGATCTGTTTTGGAAAAAATAATATGATACCCCACTTCATAAAAAACACAATCTCCAAATATTTTGAATTCTACACTTATTTCTGCATTTACTGCATCCGCAGCAATGTAATCAGAAATACTTGGATCCAGTTCTTCCCCTATCATAATGCACTGCAAAAAATAAAGTGCATCTACAACTGCTGTTTTCCCTGAACCATTCTGACCATAAATCCCTAATATTTCTGCCCTGCTGTTTTCTGATTTTCCCTTACTGGCAAATGGCATTGTTATTGTTCCATTCTTTACATTTTTAATATTTTTCAGAGTCACTGCTGACAAACGAACAATAAAATTCTTCATGATCATATACACCTCTGTAACTTGCTGAAAGCAAAATATTTTTATCTATCTTTTATATATGCTAACATAGAAGCAAAAAATAATCAATTTTATTTTTATTTTGATATTTTTTATTCCTTTTTATGATTTCCAATTTAACCAAATCAAGTAAGTCCCCTACTTCAATTGCGAAAAGCAATAAGCAGTGGGTGGGGACTTGCTTGTATCAGGAGGAGTGCAAGCTCCTTCTGATAAACTGCGAAGCAGTTATTTGGTTATGAGCAAGTAGCAAAGCGGATTGCGAATATCCGCTTGACTATTAAAAGGCCACTGTATCACAGAGATTTTTCTCTGTTTTGCAGTGGTCTTTCTTTTTTACTTCAGTTCCAGTACATTGTCGGCATCGCCAAGTGCCAGCAGCGCTCCTTTTGGCAGGCGGTACGGATCTCCATATTTCAGACGTTTATTATTATAATACGTTCCGTTTGAAGAATAGTCCGTTACCTGATAGACGCCATCCGGCTGCATTTTGATCACACAGTGCACACGGCTGATCTCTCCATGTACGATCTGGATATCACTGCCGCTCTTTCTTCCGACCACACATTCCTGACCGAGATACATCGGGTACATCTGTCCCTGATAGACGCCAAATGCTCCGTAAATATAGCCGGCACACGGTGTATGTTCCGATGGTGCTTCATACGATTGTTTCTTCTTTCCAGACAGTTTTACCAGAACCACGATCAGCGTAATGATCAGAATCACGATCACCACCATGGCGGCGATCACGATATACAGAAGCCTGTTGTCTTTTACGATTTCCATGCTTCCATTTGACGCTGCTTTGTATGTGGTATCGATCTTGCCGTCCCCATCCTCATCCACATCCAGGTAGGTGGCATCGGAAAGGCTCGTACTGGAAACGGCCTGCATGGACTTGCTGACCGGAATATTCGGGAATTCCCTGGTATCATCGTATTCGCCCTGCTCATTCGGGAATTTGACTGTGTAAGTCATCTCACCGCCTGCATAGCCTTCCATGTTGATATCATAGTCCTGTTCCATATCCAGACGCAGGATCTTCGCATTGTCCACACGTCCGCTGTCATCCTCTGCTTCGTCATCATAATAAGAAATTTTATCATTATTATCGTACTCTTCCTGCTCATCTGTTTTTATATCTTCATAGGTAAGCGTTCCAAAAGAAGTACGTGTATTTTCCGAATCTTCTCTGGATGAAAGTGTCTCACCGCCGCTTGTGACCGTTACATCGACCGGGCAGGCGATACGCACATAGACATACTCCCTGCCGGAGATCTGATTTGCGATATCATCAAAGAAAAAGATCAGACTGTCTGCATCTGTCACTTCATAGTGCAGTCCCGGACTTGCCATCTGCTCCATCAGATGCTGTGCATCCGTCCGTTCACTTCCTTCTATATCGGAAAAGAAACCAAGTGTATACACATAGTAACCTTTGTTTTTCAGTGCTTCCGCGTAACGGATCAACGGTGCAAAATAATCACCATCGTCGTTTTCGCCCTCATTCGGGCAGCCGTCTGACATCAGCAGTATGATCTTTCGGTCTGCCGTACTGTTCGCAAGCAGGCTTTCGGCATCTTCCAGGCCGGCATACATATTGGTGGCAAAGCTTGCTGACATGTGATCGACCTGGTCGGTCAGATCTTTTTCTTTTTTCGTCAAGCCAGCCCGCACACTCGACTCGTCCGAATACGTGACAAGCGCAACTCTGGAATCCTGTCCAAATACAGTATCCAGGAATTTATATGCTGCATCTTTGGTCTGTTCCAGCGGTTCTCCAGCCATACTTCCGGAATTATCAAGCACCATCACCACATCACGGCTGACATTCTGTTTTGTATTTTTGTCGCTCTCGTTTGTTTGGGCTGTCTTTTTTGTTTTGTTTTTCGCGGTGCTGGTGCTGCGTGCACGCTCCACCGCTTTCTGTGCATTGATCAGTGGATATTTGAACTTTTTCGATCCGTTATTCGTTGTATATTCCAGACTTCCTTCCGCTGTCTTGCAGATGATATCCACAACCTGCACACCGGTCAGATTTTTATTTACCGAAAAACACATCGCCGCCACACCGGTTACATGCGGGGTTGCCATGGAAGTACCGCTCCAGATATCAGATGCATATCCATTGTTCTCTACGGTACTGTAGATTTCCACACCAGGTGCTGCCACATCGACACGATTTCCACAGTCGCTGAAATCTGCCATCTTGTATTTTCCCTTGCCAAGGTTTTCTGCCGCACCGACTACCAGAATACGTTTTCTTACTTCTGCATTGGTGATCGCAGTAATACCGTCATAGGCTTCCACAGAACCGTCCTTCTGTGCATTGGAAATACGGTTATTAAAATCACTCTGATTTTCGTATTTTGCATATTTCCCTTTATGGTCATTATCATAAGGAATATAACCATATGGTGCATCCGCATCATTGGCATCGGCACGGACATAGGACTCCGTGGCGTTTCCATTTCCGGCTGCTTTACAGATCACAAAATCATTGAGTTTCAGAAGCTCCTCTAAAAAATCTCCCATAATCTTTGCTGAACTCTGTACTGCAATCTTCGCCGCCTGGTTTCCTCTTGCTGCCGCATATGTGACCACATTTGTGCCAATGCTCAAGTTTACCACCCGGCACCGGTTTGCACAGATCAGATCGTAGAAAGCAACTTTTCTTCCCATCTCACCCTGATTCTGATTTTCCAGTGTCTCAAACGAAGCTGCATACAGCCTGGCTTTCGGGAACACACCGCACACACCGATCTTATTGTTGTAGTTCGCCCCGATCGTTCCGCTGACATGTGTACCGTGGGAATTGTTCAGATTTGCTACATTATTTAAAATGCCATGGAACTTAAGGTCTTCATGGTTATAAAACATGTTGTCGTATACGCCAACATTAACACCCTGCATCTCATTGTAATAATCCCATGCTTCCGGTGCGTGGATAGCTTCCATTCCCCAGGTAATACCGGTTGGATTTTTCTTTTTCCATTTGCCTTTCCACTTCGCATCATTTGGATAAGTCGCATCGATATCCACATCCATCACATGATTTTCACCGCAGTTCTCAATCTTGTTACTGCTGCTTAACGCTTCCTTAATCTGATCCAGTTCTTCTTTTGCATAACTCTGTGGAAATTTGATCTGATAAATATTCATCATTTCAATTCTTCCGACAATGCTTGCCTGATACGGATCGATCAGTTTCTGCACTTCCTGTTCGGTCACACCGGAAACCGTTGTGACAAGAAGCTGATTATCTGCATACTGCAGACCGGATTCCTCATCAAAAGCAATATGTTCTTCTGCGATATTCTCGCTGTACATTTCTCCGGCGTCAACGGTTTCCTCTGTCTCCTCCTCTGTGCTTCCCGTCTCAGAAACTTTGCTCTGTATACTGGAAGAGGGCTGTGTGCCACCTGTCTGCGAAAGCAGATAGATGCCACAAAGCCCTACCATAAAGACAAGGATCATCACACATATGACAAGAACCGGAGCATTTTTTTCTCTCTGTTTTTTTCCCATACGCTCTCTCCTTATCAGATCCTCATCGGTATCCGATTTTCTTGATTTTCTTAACCAAGTCTGATCTCATTGCTTCCGTCCGCAAGCTGCAGTACCGTTCCGGCAGGGAATACCAGAGGCACATCTTTCTGCAGTCTCACACCGTTTACATAAGTTCCGTTGGAGGAATGATCTTTTACGATATAAGTATTCGTTGCTGCTTTATAGCGGATGCTACAATGTACATTACTTACATGCGGGGACTGGATCAGCAGATTTGCATACTGCGGATTCTTTCCGACAACTACTTTGGAAGTCTCCGGAAGTGAAAATCCCTGACCGGTTGCCACACCTTTGATGCACATCACCTGTCCCATGGCTGCCTGTGCCGCTGGCTGCGGCTGCGGAGCCGGAACTGGATCTGGACGTACTGGTTCCGGTTTCGGTGTTGGTTCTGGTCTGAACGGCACTGGATCTGGCATTGGACCCGGATTTGGACCTGGATTTGGCACTGGTTCCTGTGCTGCATCACCGATTACCATAGACACTACACTGACCACCAGAAGCAGTACTGCTATCACGATTCCTATAATATATGCACTGCCATAGAAGCATGCCAGCATTTTTCCGGCTTTGCCGGCAATATCCGCACTGCTGACTCCCAAAGAGGAGAGCATATCATCCAGTCCGGAAAATGCATTTCCACCCATACCCGGACTTACAAAGCGGATCACTCCGAAAATACCTGCCACTGCCACTGCATACACAGCATCGAGTGCCAGTGGGATGATCTTATTCCATCCAAGGACAAATCCAAGGATCAAAAGTACCATTATAAGAATATCCACAATATAAATCATCCAGAACATCATACGCATGCTGCCCCATCCGGATTTCAGACTTTCATAAAGAGATTCCAGATCGTTTTCTTCGATGTTCTCCTTTCCGCCCAGGAACTGCTCTGCACTTTTCATCATGATTGTTCCCATAGAAATACTGGAAAGCTTGACGTTACATTCCTCTTCAAAATTCCGGACTTCCTGATCTACTTCCTTTTCGATATCATCCATACTGAATCCACCCAGTGCCCCGCCAAGTGTCAGCATTTCTTTTGGAACAACCTTCTCTATTGCCTTACGTGCCGCTTTTCCATTAAACTGAAAAGCCGGCAGAAATAATGTGATCAGCATGGCTGCCAGCAGAACGACACTGACGATCATCTGCCATGCCTGCAGCGTTTTCTTTCTGTTCATTTTTCTTTCCTCCTTGCGTTTGCAGATTATCTTCTGTGATAAATCATATCCAGGTCTGTGCCGTTATCAATTACCAATTCATCTCCCTGAAACTGATAAGTTCCGTAGATATCCTTCTCCTGATCGATATCTTTCGAAGTATCTGTATTGATATAAAGTGTTCCATCAACTGCTTCATATCTGCCTTCCTGATGCATATCATTTACTGTGGTATTTACTTCATTCATTGACTCTAAAGCTTCTTCTATTTTTGCATCTATCCATTCATCCACAGAATCATAGCCTTCCTGCTTTGCCACATCTTCCACAGACTCATCTGCCTTTTGAGCTTCTTCCTCTATAAGCTGTGTCATATACTCTTTTAAACCTTTTTTTACATTATCCATATATGAACTCCAGATTGTTTTCCATGTTTCCTGATCTGCTTCCAGCGTATATGTACCATCTTCATTAAAAGTAAACACAAAGGTTACCTTTACTTCATCTGGATCTACATACTTTGTCATTGCCTCTCCAACCGCAGTCTTTTCATCTTCTTCACCTGATAAAAGATCACTCAAACCCATATCAGCTTTTGCTTCCCAGCTTCCAATCAGACTATTTTCCTGTGCAGTATCTGCTTCCGTTGTCTCTGCTGGTGTCTGTGCAGTCGTTTCTGCCGGTGTTTCCGGTGTTTCTGTTTTCGTATCAGAACCACCACATCCAGTCATGCTTACTACCATTGCTGCTGCCAGAATTACACTTGCTGCTGCCTTTTTCATTTCTTTCATTTTTCTCATGTTCTTTCTTCTCCTTTATCTTTTTCCAACTCACACTACAGCAAACGGAATCTGTGGCTACCGATGATCACCACGCTGCCGCGCCGCACCGAAGTATATCTGCCCGGATACAGGCGTGACCCGTCGCTTAAAAACATTCCATTTGTTGACTGGTCAAGTATCTCATAAAAACCACTCTGCGCATTATAGCGGATGGTACAGTGTACTCTGCTCACCTGTGCATCCGGAATGCAGACATTTGCCGTCTCAGAAGAACCGACCGTCAGCGTTCTTCCCTGCAGATAAATATCGCGTCCGGTGTATGCACCGTTCAGTCCCTGCATACCCGGCTGGAAATTCTGGGAATTATAATTGTAATTTCCGTTCCAGTTATTATTTCCGCACCAGTTGTTTCCGCCGCGGCTGCCGCTTCCGCCTGTGATCTTTCCTGCTGCACGATCCAGCGGCATCCAGAAATAGCAGGCATAAAAAACTGCCGTCAACGCAAGCATGATCCACAGTGCCAGGGTGCCGACCCAGTATCCCCGGTAATTCATCCAGGTTCTGTGTGCGTCATTGATTCCATAATAAGATGCATCCGCTCCGCCGTACTCCGATACATAGATGATGATCTGGGAAAGCATGATCGCTGCCACATTACAGATTTCCAGGATCGTCAGGATCGTTCCCATTCTGACCTTTGAGAAAAACTGTACGAATGCGCATGCCACCACTGCGATCGACAAAAGCAGCGCCAGAACAAAGAAAATAATGCTGACAGCTGAATGAGAAACATCATAATCATAAGCAACCGTATAAGGCGAATACCCGATCGCAAAAACCAGATAGTGTATCAGAAATATGATCGCATTAAACACGCAGACCGCGTACAACATCGCGATCTCACGCAGGCGGAATGCCATGATCACGCCCATGCCGATCGAGGTCAGCAGCAACAGGATCCAGACAACATTTCCGCCTCCCATCGCCAGTGCGATCAGCGACATCAGCGCCACAAAACAAACCAGGCACCAGAGGACAAACTCCGTTACAACACCTTTGGTTCTTCTTCTCGCTAATGCTGAAAAAATATTATCCATTGCAAAAACCTCCCTTTCTATCATTATTTTTTACTGATATTCTTCAGTCTACCAGATACAGCATATTCAGAACATCCTTATAAACCTCATTTTGCAGGCCACCGGCTGCTACCAGCATCATATAATTTCCCCGCAGAACAACAAATTCACATATATCCATAGATACACCATTCAGTTTCGCTGTTAAATGCAAAATTTTTTTCTCCTGTCCGGCAATCGTCATGGTAGTGGTCTCTGCATTTAAAATCTCCCAATCTTCCATTCCCATTTCTTCCGGATTGTTCTCTATTTCTTCTTTTGCAGCTTCAAGCATTGCATCCTCCGAGAACAGACCTGCACCTTCTTCCTTCTGCATCATAAATCTGATACTTGTTCCATCACTTTTAAATGCCTGAAAAAGTGTGATCTGATCACTGATCGCTTCAAATTCTTCCTGGTTTCCGCTCTCTGCCGCTGCTTTTGCCTGTTTGCTCACCTCATCCATCGATTCCTCATCTGCGATTTCCCAGTCAGAATCTATCGTAACGCCCATGTTAAAGTATGTATTTTCATACCCACTGTCTGTGGTACTTCCCATGATCTCAGGATTGAATGCTTCCTCTGTCTCCTGTGCCTTTGCCTCTGTTTCCTGCACAGTTTCCTGTTCCGTCTCATCCAGTTTATCCAGAATATCAGAAATATCAGATGTTTCCGTGTTTGCCTGTTCTGCAATCGAGGAAAGCAATTCTGAACTGTCGCTGCTTCCACATCCAGTCGTGCCAAGTATCATTCCTGCTGCCACCAGGACAGCTATTGCTTTTTTTGCTTTCATCTCATTCTCCTCACTTCAGCAGTTCCCTGCCTTCTTCCCTGAATTGCTCAACAGAAGCAATTCTTGCCTTGATTTCCGGTTCCATCGCATGCCCCAGCCATTTTTCCCACTGCCTGGCATGCTTAATCTTTGGTTTCTTCGGCAGACGGAGCTTTGTTTTCTCGCTCCCCAGCCTTTTTATGACATCGGGCGGCTTCTGCCCGGTTAACAGATAGTAAGTGGTTGCCCCAAGTGCATAAATATCCGTCCATGCTCCCTCGTCCCGCGGGATACCCTCGCGCGCTGTCCGGTACTGCTCCGGCGCCGCATAATCGATCTTCAGAAATGCCGCGCTTAAGACCGGTCTGGAACTGAGTGCATATTTGGCTGCCCCCAGGTCGATCAGATAGATCGTGCCGTCCTCGGCACGCATGATGTTTCCGGGACTGACATCACTGTGCACAAGTCTTTCTTCATGCATCGCTTCCAGTGCATCCATGACCGGATATAAAATCTGCTCCAAAGAAAGCAGATCATACGGCTGATAATCACGCGCACGCATTTCCCGTCCGATGCTAATCCCGGAAATATATTCCATGACCAGATATGCCGTATCATTTGCCTCCACCACATCACAGATCGTCACGATATGCTCCGTATGTAAAAATTTTGCTGTGATCTTTGCTTCCTCATAGAATGACTGCAGCCCGAAACGATAGGCCTCCAGCTTCTGCGAAGAAGTAACCGACACAAACGACTCCTCACGTTCTGCCCACTCTGCCGGAAAATATTCCTTTACCGCGGCAAGACGTTTCAGATAGAGATCCTGGCAAAGATATACAATGCCAAAACCGCCGATGCCGATGCAGTCCAGGATCCGGTAACGCTCATCCAGCATCGTGTCACTACAAAGTGCCTGCTCTTTTCGCGGATTCACGTCCAGATACTTCTCAAAATCCGGCTCTGCTTCCGGTTCCTGCAAATCCTTCGCCTGCAAAACTGCCTGCACCTGTTCTTTCTTTTCTTCGGCATCCCTGACGGAAAACAGCAGTGTCCATTTACCGGACAATTTTTTAACCGCCAGGATCTTCACCGAATTTCCGGAAAGCAGATCCAATCTTTCCAAGCACTCTGCAAGCCGCTGCAATTCTTCTGTGTCATTTTGCTTCGTGCGAAGAGCCAGCAGAGAAATGCCAAGCAGATTGTCATACATCCGCCACACTGCCTTATCTGCTATTTCGCAGTAACACATTCCCAGAAGATAACGCTTTTCAAATACTTCCCCTGCCGTCCAGCCCATGACTGCATCCGAAGCCTCCCTGGGATTCCAGCCGCAGTGCGGACAGGAGGTCTGCTCCTGATCCCATTCCCGGAAGCATCCCCGGCAAACTTTTATCTCCATAAGATGCCCCCCTTACTCATGATACAGATCCCAGAACAGCTCTCCGATCGACTGGTAGCGATCCTGGGGTTCGATGCTCAGTCCTTTGCAGATCGCCAGATCCTGTTCATCAGAGAGCGGAACGCCCATCGCCTGCAGACGCTGCACCGTATCGTGCTCCCGGCGTTTAATCGAAGCCGGAAGCCGTATGCCCGTCATCAGGTAATACATGCTGGCACACATGCTGTAAACATCCGTCCACGGTCCCTGATGACCGTCTTTTTTGTACTGCTCAATCGGCGCATAACCATGCTTGAGCAGGATCGGTGCATTTTCACTGTTTCCGTAGTTGCGTGCCGCTCCAAAGTCGATCAGGATCGCATGCATATCTTTCCGTGTCAGCATAATGTTGTCAGGACTGATGTCCCTGTGAATAATGTTGTCAAAATGAACTGCCTGCAAAGCTTTCAGCACATCCTTCAGAAGTGAAAACACTTCCTCCGGACGAAGCCTTCCTCCCCGCAGTGTCGCATATTTTTTCATGTCGATGCCGTCTATGTACTCCATCACAATATATGCTGTTGCATTCCCATAAAAGAAATCCCTTATGGAAACAATACCAGGCATCAGGTAATAGCGTGACAGATTGGATGCTTCCTGGATATAAGCTTCCAGTCCCTTCATGTATGCGGACTGGATCTTGTCCAGATGCTGCGTGTATGTCTCGGTATTGCAGCAGAGCGAAACCGATAACTGCTCCGAATAACTGTGTCCGCTGAAATTGCGCATCGCAATCTCCCGCGGAAAATATTCTTTGACGCAAACCCGCTTTGCCTGATAAAAATCCCATGCAATGTAGGTGATTCCAAAGCCGCCTATTCCAAGTACTTTTCCCAGCAGATACTTGCCGTTCAAAATCTCATACAACGGAAGGCTGTTTTTCGGTTTTTTATAACGTTTTACGTCAAACCCGCATTTCGGACACGGCATCCCCGGCCATTGCAGTTCGGTCATACAGCCCATACAGAGCTTGTTCGGATCGACTAATCTCTTTCCCACTTTGATTCTCACCCCTTTGCATGTTAGTTTTTATAAAAATTAATTATCAAATCTCCGTCCTGCATTATGTGAAGATCCTCCGCCGGAACTTCCGCCGGATGATGGTGCACTGTAACTTCCACCGCCGTCATCGTAACTCGGTGCAGGAGGCGGTGCCGGTGCTTCGGTTGCCGGATAATTTACCTCAATCTCAAAAAAGAGATTGCTGTTGTTCTCCGGATCATTTGCATCTTTTTTAAAATAATCCAGTGGATTCTCTTTATTTGGATCATTGCCAAGGTCATACACCTTTACCGACTGCACAGATGTACTTCCGGATGCTTCTTTTCCGTTTGGATATAAAAATCCACAACTTCCAAATCCCTGCTCCTTCAGCAGATTTGCAAATTCTTTTCCTGTCTTTTTCTGATATTCCAGAACGGTTCCTGTCACCTGAATTTTCAGATCGGTATCACCCGGATTACTCTGGTCATATTCCGTATCTGCTGCTACGGTCTGACCTACGATATCACCCACTTCATGGCTGCCTTCGACTGCAAAATAACTGTCATCGATCATACCGGATTTTTTCATGGATTTCTTTCCGGTGCGTTCTCTTGTATTTTCATCACTGTAACGATATACCATCTGCTTTGGTATCTTGTCCACGGTCTGGAACTGTGTGAAATCCGGAAGCTTCATCCAGTAGAAGAAATCTGTCGCATAATAATGAATTTTCAGGTTGTCACTGTAAGCAAATGTCTTGTCCTGATTCTTCCCGTCCGCCAGCATTTTTTCTGTGATATTTTCGCTTCCGGTATCCAGGCTGACCAGATCATAGTAGTTTGCTCCGCCCTTTTCTTCTTCAATGAAACGGGTTTTATCACTGGTGTCGATGCCCAGTTTTTTGGCGATCACAAAGGCATTCATGCCCTGCAGCTCGCTGTAGCAGATCTGCGTATTGTCACAGATTGTAAGGCTGAGCGTACCGGTTACTTCTGTATCCGGACCGTTTTTCGTATAAATCAGATACGAAGCAGTACTTTCCTCTGTATCTGTATCCGCCTCTGTCTCCTCACTGCTTCCGGAAGATGCATCGTACAGCACAGTGCCTGCCGGGATCGACTGTTCACACACGGTTCCATTTTCTTTTGACGCGTCAAACACCGTATTGTCCATATTTAAGGTAATATTCCAGCCTGCTCTGCGGTTCAGTTCTTTGACATACTGTTCTGCCTCTTCCTTTGTCTTGCCGCGAAGATCCACCATGACCACCTGCGCATCCTCAGACAGCCCGGTCTGCTCTTTGTTGTTTACGGCAGTCATCACACCGATACCCGTTCCGCCGACCAGTGCGATGCACAACAGACAGAGTGCCACTTTCGCTCCCATCGGCAGTGCACCGATCCTGCCTTTGAGTCCTTTCGGTGCTTCCTTTGGCAGGATCCAGGTCGGTTCATACACCGGAATGAAAAATTTGCCGTCCAGAGCTTCCATGAATTCTTCCGCGCTTTGCAGACGATATTCCGGCATCATATTCAGGCAGACCATGATCGCCATCTCCGCCTGCTGCGGAATCTGGATTCCCATCTCCGACAGCGGGACCAGCGGATCGTTCTCCAGACGTTCGACCGCCGGGATAGGCTTCTGTCCGGTCAGCATCCGGTAGAAGAGTGCCGCCACCGCATAAAGGTCGGTGTACGGACCTTGTTTAAATGTATTTTTATACTGCTCGATCGGCGCATACCCGGCTTTCAGCCACACATCGGTGCTATTCTCCACCGCAGAAACATTTTTTGCCGCGCCGAAATCGATCAGTTTTACGATACCTTCTTTTGTAACAAAAATATTGTCGGGTGCAATGTCTCGATGAAGCACCCCTCGTTTGTGGATCTCCTTCAACGTATACAGAACAGTCAGGATAACTCGCCGGCTCCATTCATAATCTTTCCTGTCACCGGTCTTTTTGAGGATGGTTTTTACATCCATGCCCTCCAGATATTCCATGACTATGTAACCGGTTCCATTCTCTTCGAAGAAATTGGAGATTTCCACAACGCCCTGCACATCATGCAGGGCAGCAACGCTCCGCGCCTCGGCGAGGAACTGCTGCAGACCGCGCTGAAAACGCGGCACCAGTTTTTCATCCGTGACCATGACCGTCAGACCATCCTGCCCGCGGCCACAGTACTGTTCCGGATAAAACTCCTTGATCGCAACTTTCCTTTGTAACATCTGATCCCATCCGATGTAGGTGTTGCCAAAGCCTCCGGCTCCCAGCGGATAGCCTGCAAGAAACTTACCGCCAAGAACCGTACCCGCCTTCAGAAACCGTGGCTTCTGCTGCTCAGGCTCCAGACTCTTCCCACACTCCGGACAGAAACTCGCTTTGTCATTCTGGATCTGCGACATGCAATGATAACAAAGTTTCATAGGTATGGTCTCCTTTTAACTAATTTCCGGCATGACCGCTATTGCGACTGCCACCTCCAGAACTTCCTCCAGATGACGGAGCACTGTAACTTCCTCCACCGTCATAGCTTGGTGTCGGTGCTGGTGCTTCGGTAGGTGGATAGTCCACTACGATTTCAAAGAAGAGATTTCCATTGTTTTCCGGATCGTTTGCATCTTTCTGGAAGTAATCCAGCGGGTTCTCTTTATTTGGATCATTTGTAAGATCATAAACCTTTACACTTTGAATCGATGTACTACCGGTTGCTGGCTTTCCATTCAGATACATAAAACCAAAAGTACCGAATTTATTATCTCGCAGAACAGATCCAAATTCTTTTCCTGTCAGTCCCTTATACTCCAGTACCGTTCCGATTGCCTGAACTTTCAGCACAGTATCTCCCGGAGTTGTCTCATCGTACGGGGTACCTGCCGACACGGTCTGACCTACGATATCACCCACTTCATGAGTACCTTCCAATGCATAATAACTGTTATCAATAAATCCTTTCTTTTCCAGACTTTCTTTACCAACTTTATCTTTGGTATTTTCATTCGAATAGTTATAAAGATCCTGTTCTGGTATCTTATCTACCGTTCCATACTCTGTTGTAAAGTCAGGAAGCTTATCCCAATAGAAGAAATCCGTTTTATAATACGTAATCTTCATATCAGTACTGTAGGCAAATGTTTTGTTCTGGTTATCTTCTGTTAATGCATCTGCCAGAATCTCTTCCCCACCTGCTTCCAGACTGACCAGATCATAGTAATTCTTATTCCCATCTTCTTTCGGAATAAACCGCTCATCATTATCTGTCGGAACACCAAGTTTCTGCGCAATCTGGTAAGCATTCAGACCGATGATTTCGGAATAGCTGACTTCTTCATTGGTATAGACAACAAGCCCAATCTCTCCTGTCAGTTTTCCATCCTCATCTCTTGTCCATCCATCCGGCAGACTTGCATCTTCTGCCATCTGCAATTCGACTTCCGTATCACTCTCTGCACCTGTATCTGTATCTGCTTCTTTGTCAGCGCTTTCCTGCAGAACTGTTCCCGATGCAACGTCCTGTGAAACAATTTTGCCTGCGTTCTTTTCGTCTTTGTCAAATTTATGACGGGATTCAACCAGTGTCAGATTCCAGCCATGTTCCTTATTGAAGTTGTCAATAAGTTCCTGTGCTTCTTCCATGGTTTTGTTTCTCAGATCCTGCATGACTACTTCACCGCTGTTATCCAGGCTTCCATTGCCGCCTTTCGTCATTTTGATCATGTATACACCACCGACAACAACCACGCAGGCAAGTCCGGCTACCAGTGCTTTCGCCCAGATCGGGAATTTTCCGGTTTTATTTTTCTGCTGTTTTACTTTACGGCGTTTTACTTCACTGCTGTTCAGTTCCTGCAAAAACGCTTCCGCGGACTGCGTTCTGTCCTGCTGGTATACGTTCAGAGCATTCATCATTGCATTTTCTATATTCTTTGGAATATCAATGCCCATCTTTGACGGCTCTTTGAGGTCATCTGACAGAGCACGCTCTACGGACTCCTGCGGAACTTCACCCGTGATCATAAGATACATCACGGCACCGAGTGCATATACATCCGTCCACGGTCCTCGCACACCTTTGCTTCGGTACTGCTCTTCCGGCGCATAGCCTCGTTTCAGAATAATGGAGAGGCTTTTCGAATTTGCCGTTGTGACATAGCGTGTTGCGCCAAAATCTGTCAGTTTGATCTCACCAGAATCTGTCACCATGATCGTTTCCGGTGAAATATCGCAGTGTACGATATCCATGCGATGTACGTCTGACAGACCGACCAGGATCTGGCGGATAAAATCCGCCGCTTCTTCTGCGCTGTATCGTTTTCCGGCATCCAGAATCTCTTTTAAAGTTCTTCCTTCGACGTATTCCGAAATCACATATCCCGTTTCATTTTCTGCCAGACAGTCATATACTTTTGCAATTCCTTTTGCGTTCTGTAACTGCTGAATCCGGTTTGCTTCGTTCAGGAAGTTGGTCAGTCCCTGTTCGAACTGTTCCTGACCATCTCCTGAATAAATCGTTACATCCTTTTCTCCTTCTGAACGAGTAGAAAAATCACTTGGCAGGTATTCTTTTACAATGACCTTCCGGTTCATCTCTGCATCCATGCCCATATAAGATACGGTATGTCCACCATAACTTAAGACACGCCCAACGATGTATTTTCCGCCAATGATCGTTCCCGGATCCAGGTAGTAGGATTCCTGACGAAGCGTTGTCTCATTAAATCCACAGTACGGGCAGGTGGAAAGATGATCTTCTATCTCATTCATGCAACCCATGCATAATTTCATATCTCTTTCGGTCCTTTCTTCTGCAATGCTTTTATTTTGTAATTACTCTTACTTCAGAAGCATTTTTTCCATAGTATGCTTTGATTCTGAATTTAACTTTTTTCTTTTTACCTAAAAGAAGGTCAATATAGGAATCAGAATTACTCTTTGGCTTACTTAAATATTTGTCAACTACACTTGTTTTCAGTCCTTTAATTTCCGGACGAACCTGAATTTTGGTTGCACCTTTGACATTATACTTGAATGTATATTTGATACGACCGCCATATGATGCTTTTGTTCTCTTAATCGTAATCTTCGGTGCTGCAATTTTCAGTTTCACATTTACGTTATACGCTTTACCATCTACGGTTACTTTTACTGGAATTGTTTTCTTGATCTTTACCTTAGACAGTTTCTTGGTTGAAGTTTTGATCTTTCCTGTTTTCGTATCCAGTGTGAAATATTTTTTGTATTTCTTTGCATTTGCAAGTGTGATACTGCACTTAGAAGCATCGCTGATAAGGTTTGCTGTTTTACCCATGTAAACAGAAATCTCTGTTCTCGGTAAAACAAACGTTTTCTCTACATGATTTTTGCAAACATCACAGGAATACTCGATTTTACCTTCCCTGTCTGCTGTAGCTGGTGTTTCCTTTTTAGTGATTGTGTGACCTTTGGCTTTGATTACCCAACTATCTTTTGCAATCTCGTGCTTTCCGGCTGCGTCTGAGAAATACTTTCCGCATACACTACAGGTGTAATATTCCCTGTTTCCTGCGGCTGTACAGGTTGCGGCTTTGGCGGCTGTTTTTGTCAGTTTGTGACCGAGTGCTTTCGTTTTAACTTCTATTTTTATTTCCTGTTCATCTTTCTTATAAGTATATACATCTACTCCTTCTGTCTCACAGCCTGCCTTTGTTTCTACTTTATACTCATAATTCGTTTTATCCAAAACTGGCAGCTCTGCCGTATCTGTATGATTCTCCGGATCATTCTGGCACGTTCTTTTGATCTCTCCTTTGGCTGTCTCACTTGGTTTAGTGATTACTTTCCATATGCTCCAGTCATGTCCCTTTGCTGGAATTTCATCTGTGTGATCATCTGTGTATTCTGTAACTCCCAAAATAACCTTAGCTGTATATACAACTTTACCTTTTTCTGTACAAGTTGAATCTGTTGTTTCACTTGTTATATCTGTTGCTTTTATATCTGTTGTTTCTTTACAATTGTTGCAAGTAAAATGTGCTGTTGCGGTATAACCTTCTTTACCATCTCCATCCCATGTCCATGCCGGCTGTCCGTATGTATGTGAATGCAATGCTTTTTGTTGCGTTATCAGTTTATTCTTTGCGGCAGTAATTTGCTCTGTTGTAGTTTCCTTGTTGTTTATCTTGTTTTGTATATCTTTCGCTGCATTCAGAGCATTTTGAAATGCCTCCCATGTTTTCTGCGTATACTTGTTGTCAGTATTTTTAATACTATCTGCACTAACAATTGCACTCTGTAACTCGTTCACCGCATTGGTATAATTATTTTCATCCTGATCACACAAATAAGTTAATGTCAGCGTTTTGCTATTATTTGACAAGCTACCTTTTATCTCTGTTAGTGTATTCCCAACCCTCAAAGAAACTGTATTACTGTCAAATCCCTTTTTATTATCTGTTATTTTTAAGCTAATTGTCGCAACATAATTTGTATGTGCCTGTACTTTATCTGATTTGCCTATTTCTGTTGTGCCATGTTTCCATGTAGTACTTATGCTGAGATTATTATTTGCGCTTGTTAATACGGCATTTGCAAACTCTTCTCCAACCTGCAATTCATTTAATTCTACAACTGGTACATCAACCTTAACCTGTAAACTCTTATATGTTTCTTCAAGTTCTGTTTTTGCTGTTGTCAATTTGTCTACTGTAGTACTTGTATTATTTAACTCACTTTCTGCCGTTACAAATTTCGTTTTAAAATTCTCCCAACTCGTTTGCGTATATGTTCCAGGATTTGTTCCTCCGTTATATGCCTGCTTATATTCGTTACCATTTAATAATTCAGACAATTTTTCCTTTGCAATTTGAATTTCAGATTTATCTTCACCAAATGAACAGGTGATTTCCATTGTTTTACCATCTGTTGTTGTTATTGTTGCTGTTACCTTTTTTTTTCCTTCACTGGTTTCTATTTCACTCGGTTTACTTTCTTCTGTAAACTTATATCCAGTTTTTGCTTTCAATGTAATAATTACTGTATACCGTTTATTCGCTTCAAATTTTGTAACTTCCTGCTTTTGCGAATCTTCCCATCTTGTTTGAATATCATACTTCTCTGGATCGGGGTTATCTACCTTTTTAACACTTTCATTTACTTTTGGAACAGTTACTGAAGGTGTTGGCTTTGCAATACTTTCTGCTGGCAACTCAAACGTATGTTGTATAACCATTGTTTTGCCATCATCAAGAATACTTACATCATTTTTACCTAACTGTGCTCCTGCAAGTGTAGTTGGCTTATATGCTTCATCAAATTTATAATCTGTTTTTGCTTTTAATTGGACCGTCAATGTATAACTATTCTCAGTTTCAAATTTTCCTGATATATTTTCTGTATTCTGTTTTTTCCATGTACTTTGTTCGACAATGTATTCTGCATCTTCTGCTACCGTTGCCTGTGCTGGTGTTCCGTCTTTTTTCGGAGCAGTTGCAGAGACGGCTACTTGTTTAATTATTTTATCTACATATTTGGTCAGAACAATATTTTTCAGTTCCAAATCATCCGCCTTAGACCAGTTTGCATCGCTGGTGGTATCGTATCCCGTCAATCCTGCGATTGTAAATGTAATATTAGATTGCCAGTCTATATCTTTACCCCACTTTGAAAGAAGTCTCTCTTCATTCGCTACATCTGTTGCGGCTTCTTCATTATCGACTTTTATGTTGAGTTCGCCCGTTTTTGAAATTTCAACTTCTACAGTATGGTATTTCCCATCATTATAAGTTTTACTTGTTGTAATATCTTTGCCACTTATTCCAAATCCGATTTTCCCATCTTTGATATACAAGCAATAATATTTTTTAGAATTACCAGTTGCTGCAATTCCTAACAAACTTTGTAATCCACTTCCTGATGTTTGAAAATCCACTTTCCATTTCAAAGATTTCGTTCCCTGAAAAAAATCCTGAATTCTATCAGAACTTTGTGTAATGCTATCCTTCGTCACACCAGTATCCCCTGTTAAATAACGTACCGTCTGCTCACCCAATACAGATTTGTCGATTTCTCCATCCGCTGCCGCTGTAACTTCTCCATTTCCAGTATCCGTTCCCTCTTCATACAACACGATTCCTGCGTTATCCTCTGCTGCCTGTACCATCGGCATTGGCACTGTGGAAACTGCCATTGCCATACACAGCAGACACGCTACTATTTTTTTCTTCATATCCATTCCCCTTTCATTTTGTTATGGTTCTTGTTTCTGAAACATTTTTTCCATAATAAGCATTGATGGTAAATTTAATTTTTTTCACTTTCTCTTTTGGAAATTCTACATAGGAATCTGAATTGCTCTTTGGCTTCTTCAGATAACGGTCAAGTACTTTTGTATTTGCTTTTACGTTTTTCGTGCGGACTTTGATTTTCGTTGCACCCTTGATATTGTACCTGAAGCTGTATCTGTAACTGTCCCCTGTACTCTGCTTTTTGATTGATATCTTCGGTGCTGCGATTTTCAGTTTTACGTCTACCGTATAGGTTTTTCCGGCAGTTGTCACTTTAACCGGAATTGTTTTTGCAATCTTCACTTTCGAAAGATTCTTCGTTGTTGTCGTAATCTTTCCGGTTTGCGTATCCAGTTTAAAATACTTCTGATACTTTTTCGCATTTGGAAGTGATATGCTGCACTGTGATACATCGCTTATGATATTTGCAGATTTGCCAAGGTACAATGAAAGCGTTTTTTTCGGAAGAATCCATGCACCCTGTACCTGTCCACATGCCCCACATCTTTTAATCCGTATGCCCTCATGACTCCCGGTTGGAGGATTTGTTTCAATCAGTGTACCATCTTCATGACCGGTTGCCGGTATATACCAACTGTCTTTTGCTATTTGATATTCTGCATCTGAAAAATATTTTCCACAGCCGCTGCAAGTGTAGTATTCACTGTTTCCTGCGGTTGTGCATGTGGCTGCTTTTGCGTTTGTTTTGATTAACAAATGACCTGTCTCTTTGATTATCCAGCTGTCTTTCGCTATCTCGTTCTTTCCAGCTGGATCTGAAAAGAACTTTCCACATTTGTTGCAGGTGTAATATTCGTTGTTTCCTGCTTCTGTGCATGTTGCGGCTTTCGCTTCTGTTTTTCCCAGCTTATGGTCTTTTTCTTCGATTGCCCAGCTATTCTCCGCTATCTCGTTCTTTCCCTCTGCGTCTGAGAAGTACTTTCCGCATTCACTACAGGTATAATATTCGCTGTTTCCTGCTTCTGTGCATGTTGCGGCTTTCACTTCTGTTTTTTCCAGCTTATGACCTTTTGCTTCAATTACCCGGCTATTCTCCTCGATCTCGTTCTTTCCTTCTTCATCTGAGAAGTACTTTCCGCATTCACTACAGGTATAATATTCGCTGTTTCCCGCTTTCGTACAGGTTGCGGCTCTTGCTTCTGTTTCTATGATGGCATGCCCAGTGGCAGGTAACAGCATCTTGTAAGAATCCATGTAATCTTTTCCTTCAAAGCAAACATACAATATATATGTTTTTAATCCATCTTCTGTACAAGTCGGACGCTCCTCATGCATCTTTCTTACATCAGCTCGAATATAAATTTTTGCTGTACAGTCCGTGCATTGAAAAACTGCCCATGCCACACAATCTTCTTCCTGTTCTGCGTCTAAATCAAAATCCCAGCGAATCAGTTTATAATTATGATCTTCCTCTTCCGCCTTCACCTGCTTCCCCGGCAGCACCATCAGCACTGCCAGTATCATGCAGATAAACGCTGTAAATATTCTTTTTTTCATCCTCACACTCCCTCCTTTTATTTCAGCAGAAATACATTATTCTGGTTTCCAAGGGCGATCTGGCTGCCGCATGGAATCACAAGTTCTGTATTCTTTGGCAGGCATTCTGGTGAGCCGTTGAGGTATGTGCCGCTGCTGGAATAATCCTGGAGCAGATATCTCTGGTTTCGTGCATCCCAGCGGATACTGCAATGATTGCGGCTGATCCGTTTTTCATCGGTAAAAATCAGGTGATTGTTTTCTGCTCTTCCGAGCGTAACCAGTTCTCCGTCATTGAGCGGGATCTCTGCTCCTGCATAAGTTCCACTCAGGCCTGCCAGCACGCCATGCTGCTGACCTCCTGCCGGATAAGACGGCTGTGGCTGCTGATATGGCGGATTTTGATAAGGTTGCTGCGGATACGATGGATTCTGGTATGGCATCTGTGGATAGGACTGCTGCGGATAAGAGTAATCACGCGGCATATTTTTCAGAATCACATTGACGGATTCTGGATTTCCACCATATGCGAAATATTCCATGCGGTATTCAAAATAAAACTTATTCACAAAATACATGATCAGATGATATGCCACTGGTATGCCTATCCTAATCATAATAAGTGTGGTTAAACTCCCTATGTAAGCACCGGCAAAATCTCCAAGTGCGCTTCCGCTTACCAGAACAATGAACATACAGATAAATCCCAATGCTGCGTCAATGCCGAATATGGCAAGGTGCATTCCGAGATAAAGTCTGATTCCACCGGTATCGAATTTCCAGAGTTTCTGCCGGATCAAAATCCAGATGCCCGCCCGGACAAGCCAATAAGCTGTCAGAATAAATACTACCAACCATGCCCAGCCTGGAATTCCTGCATCCACACTAAAATAGCTCACACTCCTGGCATACTCAAAATAAGCAGACAGAATACCGTATAAAAAGACTAATGCATTTAAAATATGCCAGCCTACTGCCAGAAAAGCGCCCGCATAAACGAGAAATTTATACCAGCCCATCGGCTTTTCCATTTGTCCGTTCATGTTTACACGCCCCTTCCTTATTTCAGAAGAAACACGTTATCCTGATTTCCGAGGGCGATCTCACTTCCGCATGCGACCTCCAGATCCAGATTCTGCGGCAGACAGTCATCGGAACCATTGATGTAGCTGCCGCTGCTGGAGTAATCACGGAAAATATATTTCTCTTTCTTTGCGTCCCAGCGGATCTTGCAGTGTTCACGGCTGATCCGGGGTTCTGTTGCAAAGATCAGGTTGTTTGTATCTGCTCTTCCAAAGGTGATTTCATCACCGTCGTTCATAGGGATTTCTGCACCGGCATAAAGTCCTTTCAGACCGATCAGCACGCCGTGTTCCTGTACCTGCGGCTGTTCTGCGTTCTGAGGTGCTTCTGGCTGCGGCTGTTGTGGCTGTGATTGCTGTGGCTGCTGTCCCTGCGGTTGCTGTGGCTGTCCCTGCCATGGCTGCTGTCCCTGCGGTTGCTGTGGCTGTCCCTGCCATGGCTGCTGTCCCTGTGACTGCTGCGGCTGCTGTGGCTGCCCTTGCCACGGCTGCTGTCCCGGCAGTTGCTGTGGCTGCGCCTGCCATGGCTGCTGTCCCTGTGGCTGTGATCCTGCCATCTGCTGTGTCGGCTCTGCCGTTCCATTGCTCAGATCAAGCAGATACTGTGCCGGATTGCTGACACCGCCCTCCACAAAATATTCTTTCCGTTTGTTAAAATAGACTTTATTATCCCATGCCAATGCTATAGCAAATATCATTCCACCAGAACTTTGACCTATCATTTCCCCTAACAATTCTGATGACGCTTCCACACCTGCGGTCTGTGCTATAATGGCACAAGTAGCAATAGTATAAATCACTATAAGTCCGATGATGATGATTTGCCGCATAATATAAAGCTTCGGTCCCTGTTTATCAAAATGTGCCAGCTTCTGTCTGACAAAAAATGCCGATGCTGCCACAGCCAGCGACAGGATTCCCATAAAAATATTCAAAGGCTGCAATCCTGGGAACACCGCATAAATAAGTGCTGCATCTCCTGAAGTTGTGCCATAAATCATGCCGGTAAAAAAGCGGTACGCATTTACCAACTGAATAAACGCTGATGCATATAACTGAAAATAAATAATAAACTTAAACCATTTCCAGCCTAACTGTTTTCCATTCTGGCTGCTCATAACGTTCACGCTCCCTTTTTTCACTCCGTACTGTTCTGATATGCTTCCACATATTCCTGTATTTTTTTCGGTTTGCTCATTTTGCCAAGTCCGGATACCAGTGCGGTCATCTCGCGGTTATCCGGTCCTGTGGTCACACATGGATTGCTGTTTTTTACCAGCTCACAGAATGTGCTGCAATTTGCGTTATAATCTGCAAATTCCAGGAACTTCTTGCGCAGGATCGGGCAGGTGGTCTGTGCCGGACGGTTTTTCTGGCTCTGTCCGCTCTCGCTGAGCATGACCCATAGCAGTCGCATGCAGGCCGTCTGCTGGTCGCTGCCGGAGCTCTGTGTGATCGCATAGCGTTCAGAGAATTCTACCAACATTCTTCCGTCATCGTCCGTTACCACGTAAGTTTTGTAGTCACTCAATGGATTGATGCCTTCTGACTTTTCTTTTTTTGTATCCATCACTTTGCGGTATGCCACACCTGCGAGGATGTTGCTGCCATATGGAACGGTTTTTTTCGTTTTCTGTTCTTCCGCCGGTTTGTTGATCAGATATTTCGACTTATCTCCCTTTGCTCCATACTGTGCGGTTACACGCATAACCTGTATAGAAGTCAGATCATTTAACATCTTGTCGCTGAGCGGCGCTTTTTTTGCGGCTGCTTTTTTCCAGGAGGTTTCGTCTCTTAAAAGCAGAGTATTTGCCAGATCATCATCTGCCTGTACAAATGCATACTGGTTATTCAGCGCTTTTTCATTGTCGTTCGTATCTCCTGCTGTAGCTGCCTGCTCCGGATCCTGCGCGATCAGATCCGAAAGTCGGATTCTTCCTGTTTCGTCTGTTCCATTCTGGGCGAAATAAGAATCTTCCAGCGTGTTGTCTTTGTTGTAGTTAAACTGACAGGAATACAGAAGCAGGGTATCCAGTCCGGTCGGGATTTCTTTCATATCACCAAATTTGTCCTCGTTTTCCGGAAGGAACAGATAAGCTTCTTTATCCAGTGATGCGTATACATTGTCCTTTAATGAGACAAGCTTATAATTGGAAAGACTGGATACGTGATCCGTCAGGAACATATTCGGCAGTGTTCCGCCTGCATCCTGAATTTCTTTGAGATCTTTTTCCACATTTGTATGTTTTTCAACCGTTACTGTTACGTTCTCATCTTCCTGCTGCATTTTCTGGATTTTTTCATCCGTTGAGGATGCTGTATTTCCTTTTTTGAATCCGTTTTTCACCAGTTCTTCGATCTGCTCTTTCTGGTCATCATTTTCTACCCAGACAACAATATCCGTCGGTTTGCGGATCTCGGTATCGAAGATCGGACTGTGCGGTTTCATCACGGTATTGGAAAGTCCGATGCCGACTCCGACTGCCATGGCTGCGGTTGCAGTCAGGGCGATCGCCCAGTTTCTGGTTCTGCGTTTTTTACGCAGTTTTTCTTTTGGATATTCTGCGATACGTTTGTTCTGCAGTGCTTCCTGGAATTCCTGTATGCCCTGGAAACGCAGCTCCGGACGTACTGCCAGTGCTTCCATTACGGCACGGTCGGTATTGGCACTGACTTTTACACCAAGTTCACGCGGGGATTTCAGTTCGTCTTTAAATTCTCGCTCAGTGGATTCGATCGGTTTTACACCGGTGAGCATCTGATAGAGGATCGCTCCTACTGCATAGACATCGGTATAAAATCCCTGACGGCTCTTGTCACGATACTGCTCCAGTGGGGAATAACCGACTTTGATAACCGGCTCGGCTGCCATACCTTCTTTGCTGTTATTCAGTCTGGCTGCGCCAAAGTCGAAGATTTTGATGGTATTTTCATCTGCGATGAAGATATTGTCGGGACTGATATCCCTGTGGATGATTCCTTTGCTGTGGATTTTTTTGACTGCTTCGATGATCGGCATGATGATGCTCATGGCTGCTTCCGGGGCGATCACACCCTGTTTTTCCAGATAATCTTTCAGAAGTACACCATCGATGTATTCCATAACGATGTATGCCGTTCCGTTTTCTTCGAAGAAGTCAAAGACATTCACGATATCTTTTGCTTTTCCGAACTGCGCCACGCTCTGTGCTTCCAGCAGAAATCTCTGAAGCTGTTCCTGATACTGTCCTTTTTTGTCTCCGGAGAGCAGTCCGACTCTGGACTCACCCGGTGCACGGTTTACCAGTCCTGCCGGGTAAAATTCTTTGACTGCTACGATGACACCCAGTGTGCTGTCAAAACACTTATAGGTGATTCCGAATCCACCCATGCCGATCGCAGTTCCTACAATAAACCGGTTCCCCAGGACGGTTCCCGGAGTCAGGTAATGAGGCTGCTTTGGCGGAGTTCCTTCCACATAACCGCAAAAAGGGCACACTTCATACTGCCCTTTTACGCTGAAACAATTCATACACAACTCACTCATAGTTCTTACTCCTTTTTATTTCAATAAGAAAATATTATCGTTGCTGCCGAGTGCGATCTGTGTGCCGCACGGCAGCTCCATATCCAGATTCTGCGGCAGACAGTCTTCTGAACCGTTCAGGTAAGTTCCGCTGCTGGAGTAATCATGGATGATATATTTCTGTTTTGCTGCCACCCATTTCAGTCTGCAGTGGCGGCGGCTGACGCTTTTCTGTCCCGTGAAGATCAGATGGTTTCCTTCTGCCCTTCCAAGCAGGATCTCTTCCTGATCTGCCATCGGAATCTGCGCGCCTTCATACATGCCTTTGAGTCCCACCAGAACGCCGTGCTCCGGCTGCTGCTGTGCAGATGGCTGTGATCCCTGCTGATCCAGCATCACGTTATATTTTGCTTCGATCTGCTGCTGTCTGATCTCATGCACTTCCGGAATTGCGGCTGCCTGTTCCTTCATGGTTTTCGGTGTTGCGATCCATGCCGCGATCGAGATCAGCGATGCCGCTCCGGAGATCACAAGCGAAACGATGCCTCCTGCTGCCTGCAGATAAGTCTGTCCCTCTCCCGGTTCTGCTTTGAGCTGTCCGCCCATTGCCAGCAGCACGATATCCAGGACAAATACCGCAAAGATCAGGATCAGGCTGACTTTCTGTGTATGATCACCTACCATGCCCCACACACCTGCAGTCACTGCAACCAGCAATGGCAGAAGCATAAAAATCAGTACCCAGACTGCCTGACCGGAGGTGAGCACCTCCGGCAGTTTCTGTTCCGTCCCTTTTGTGAGTGCGGTAAATGCACCCTGTATGTAATTCAACTGATTCCATGTGACATCCGGATAATTTTCCTGTACCCGCTTTATAAATGGCAGAAATGCAGCTGCCAGTTCCAGAAGGATGGCGATACTTCCCACTACCCGGAATTTTTTTGCGAAACGTTCCATAGTTTTTCCTCTTATCTGTTTTTACTTACTGCTGTTTCTTTCTCATTTCTTCCAGTAAATTTCCCCAGCTGAATTTCTCGCCGCACAGAGGAATAAACAGAAGATTGACATCTCCTACAGTAACCATGTCGTAAGCTTCCAGTTTCTCCGGTGTCAGAAGTAAATTATTATTATGGTATGCAAGGCTGCTGGATTCGCCCGGCTGTACCAGATACATATTTGATTTCGGATCGTATACTACGATTGCGTGACGTTCTCTGGAAACGCTCTTGTCATCGGTCAGTGCAATGTCCATCTGTGCGCTTCTGCCGATAAAGTTTTTGCCTGTTTTCAGGCGGAAATCGGTTCCGATGTGCTCGCCGCCCAGCGCGATCAGCCATCCTACACACGGTGTGGATACTTTGTTGACCGGCTTTGCCTGCACTGCTGTTGCTCTGCCAACTGTCGATGCACCTGGTTTTGCTGTTTCTTTGGTTTCTCCCTTGAATACATCATCAAAAAATCCTACGGTATGGTCATCATCATCATCATTCTTTTCCGGTTCCAGCGGCACGGTCGGATCATAACCGCCATTTGCCTGATCTACACCTAATGTAACATCATCTGCCGAGAAGGTATTTGCCACGCGCAGGTTTCCAGATCCCGGTGCCTGTGGTGTTAACGGCGGTACACCAGGTCCAAATCCCGGTGCCTGTGGTGTTAACGGCGGTGTGTTGAAGATCGGCTGTGGCTGTGCATTGCCGTTTCCCGGATTTATCGGTACGGTCACATCCTCGGTAAATGCCACTGTCCGTTTTTCATCGGATGCGTCACCTCCGCCACAGTGCGGGCAGGTTGCATATTTCTCCTTATCGTAAAAATGTCCTTTGTCACATCTGCATAAATTCATGGTATTCTCCTTTCCTGCGCATTTTGCGCCTCTCTGTTTTTTTATTATGTTTTTTTAATAATTATGCTTTTTTATTTCTGTCTCTTCGTAATGCACCAGCACCACCGAGGTATTATCCTGGGAATGTGAATTTGCATGTGTCGCTGCTTCTACCAGTGCTTCTGCTTTCTGCTCCGGCTTTACGGCATCTGCCAGAATGATCTTTTTAATCTGGTTGTCCGGCAGGGTTTTTGTGATACCGTCACTGCAAAGCATGATCATATCCCCGTACTGGAGGGTAAATGGCTCGGTATTGATATCCATCAAAGATACATTTCCCATGCCAAGATAACTGATCAGTGCTTCTTTGTGACGCTGTGCCATGGCTTCTTCCATCGTCATCTCGCCTGCTGCCACTTTTTCCTGCAGACGTAGCCAGTAATTGTGGTCGCGTGTCACCTGCTGCATCTGATGATCGCGGATGATATAAATACGGCTGTCGCCTACCGATGCCCAGTACAATTTGTTGTCCTCTACGATGCAGGCTACCATAGTCGTTCCCGATCCTCTTCCATTTTCTTTCGGGAAGCTGCTGATCATCTGGTCGGTTGCGTAGATTCCCTGCCGGAAAAATGCCGGAATGTTGAGCTGTGGTTCTTTTTCCACGCTGCGAAATCCCTGTACCATCATCTGGATCGCCGTGCGGCTGGCTTTCCCGCCGTCTGCCATACCGCCCATACCGTCACATACCAGCGCAAGTACTCTGGTCTTTTTGTTGGCTGCCAGTCTTTTGCTGTCGGAAACATACAGCGCATCCTGCTGGTAATTCCGGTTGCCGACTGCCGTTCGCGCCAGTGTGGTAAGCTGCGGCACTTTCCGCACGACCGGCTTTGACTGTGGAACGGCACTTTGTACCGGCTGTGCTGCCGGCATCGGCTCCGGTGCTTTTTTTCTTCTGATTCCAAACATAGTTGGAGGTCACCTCTCTCTCCTTTGATTATTTCTGATCATCCTGCTCGCTGCTCATTGCTTCGAGCTGTTGTTTCGGGATATGAAATACAAATTTTTCTCTTCCGGCTGTGATCACATCTCCGTCCAGAAGCATTCTGCGGTTCGTGATCTTTACACCGTTTACAAAGGTTCCGTTTGTGGACTCCAGATCGACGATATAACATCCCATTTTGTTGACTTCGATCACAAAATGCTGTTTGGATAAGCGGTCATCATCAAAGAAAATATTGCAGATTTCGGAACGTCCGACAAACAGACTTCCTTCTACGTTCCATTCGATGTCTTTGATCGTTCCGGCACGGTCTGTGATCGTTAAGCGGATCATTTTGCTGTCTGCTTTTTCCAGTTCATCCGGATCGACTCCGATCACTTCTGTTTTCTTTTTGCGGATCACGATGATGATGATCACTCCGATGATAAGCACCAGCACGATCAGTCCGATCCACCAGTAGGATCTGATCGCCTGCTGGATAGCCGCTGTCCTGGCATCTTTTGCATTTTTGATGGTAAATTCCAGGCTGGCATCCATTTCGTTCTGATCCTGGGATTTGTCACGGATGTTGGTCAGGTGCAGTGTATAATTTCCATTGTAAAATTCTTCATTTGTGGTCAGTGTTACGGTGATCTGATTTCCGGCTGCCGCGGTATTGATGGATTCGACCGTCCATACTTTTGCATCTTTTGATGCCTCCTGACCGGCTTCCTGGATCATATAATTGGAAGCTTCGTTTGCATCCATATTGTTGACCCCGTTTTTGTCCGACAGCGTAAACTGAATGGAATTGCTGCTGACTTCTTCGATCTCGCCTGCAAATGCCGGTGCTTCTTTGTCCTCTTCATATGCAGAATAATCCACATAAATTTTGCCAACAGCGGAGTTGTCCACCGTCAGTGCCAGTTTTGCACGGCCTGCTGTCTGGTTGGTCGGTGCCTGAAGAGTTGCCACATAGGTTTCTTTCTGCCAGAGGGTGCGGATCGTATCGAATGCTTTTACTACACTCTCTGTTGTTGCATCCACGCTGCAGTCATAATAATATCCTCTGCAGTTTTTCTCTGCCAGAATTTTGTTTCTTGTATAAGAAATCTTTTCATCTGATTCCGTATTTCCTGCTTTTGGTGTCTTCCGGTTCAGCATAATGCCGTATACCGGAACAGAAGCGTCTTTTACCGTCTCTGCCGTAGAAACATTATCAATGTCTTTTCCCTGTGAATCATCCTCACCGTCTGTGATCAGCAGTACGACTGTTCTCTTGACCGGTGCGCTCTGTTCTTTGAGTACCTGGTTGATGGAACGGTAAAGAACCGTCTTGCTGTCTGCGGTTTTCATATAAGGAATGTTTGCGATCTGCTCACAGTCGCTTGCCAAAGCCTTTGCTTCTTTTGATTTGCCTTTGATCTTTCTGGAAAAGACCTGTGTCTTTTCGCCGCCTGCATTGTCTGTGCCCACGGTATAAAGTGTCATCTCATCGCCTTTTTTCAGGGATTTTCGAAGCTCTGCAAGCTGTGTTTTTACTTCTGCGAACTGTTCTTCGTTTACGGAGCCGGAGTTGTCCATCAGGATGATGTAATTCATGTTTTCTCCGCTCTTTTTGAAGCTGGTGATCTCGCCGTTCTGCGACAGTTCGATATTTTCGATCTTTCCGCTTACAGTGGAACTGTCTTTGATCTTCGATCCGGTGATGTAGGCTTTGACTTCCGGCGCTTTACCGATCGCCTGCTCTGCCACATACGGTGTTTCCATGACTGCTGCCTGTACTGCACTGCTTCCTGCCAGCACTGCCAGTACGCAGGCTGCCAGAATTCCTGTTATTCTTCTTCCCATTTTCTCTTCCCCCTGCTGAATGGTATAAATATGAAACTAGTATCTCCGATCGTAATCTTATCGTCCTGCTCCAGCTTTGCAGTTGCTTCCAGAAGCTCATCGTTTAAATAAACCAGGTTTCCGGATTCTGCCGATACATAGAACTGATCACTTTTTGGATCATAGATCACCGAACAGTGTTTATCTCTTGATATTTTCTTATCATCGACCATCGCCACATCCATCGCCGGACTTCTGCCGACAAAATTTTTTCCGGCATGGAGGCGGTAGTCTTTTCCTCGCTCTGTTCCGGTCATGCAGACCAGCCAGCCTGTTACCGGCGGCTGTGCGCTGTTTCCGAAAAATCCAAATGAGATGGTTTTGTCGTCGTCCTCTCCGGATGCGCTGCTTCCCGGTATCACCGCTCCGGTGACCGGATTGCCGATGCTGTTTCCTATGATTGCACCAAGTTCATCTCCCAGAGAGAGGTTTGCTTCCGCGATGGATATCGTATGGTCATCCTCCTCAACATCATTTAAGCGGATTCCCAGCTTTTCGCTCTCCAGTTTGCAGTGTGGGCACACTTTGTTTACGCTCGTATCGTACCAGTGTCCCTTGTTACATCGTTTGATCATTTTTCCATCCTTCTCTTTCCGGCGGCCTTCTCTGCAAGATGTTATTTGTCTCTTACAAATACTGCGATCGCCGAGTAGTTGTCCATATTGGTTCCTTTTCCGTTTGCCAGTATGATCTCTTCCATGGCTGCCAGCCACTGCTGCGGACTGTCTGCCTTTTTCAGTGTTTTGCTCATCTGTTTTTCATCGATCAGCTCCCAGAAACCATCACTGCATAATAAAAAACTGCTGCGTTTGGTCAGTTTGATTCCTTCCACGACCTGATATTTCGGTCGGTCCCATTCTGTTCCCATGACACGCAGCAGACGACTGCGATCTTCATGGTGGCGGATATCTTTCTCTTTGATATCTCCGCGGTTCACAAGCATCTGTGGCACACTGTGATCCTGACTTCGCAGCATATATTTTGTTTTTTCAAAGTAATATACCCTGGAGTCTCCTACATGCGCAAATCTTGCCTGATCCCCAGCCAACGCCAGACAGGTTGCGGTCGTTTTCATGGAATTTCCTGCATGTTCTGCAATCTGTTTTTCCAGCAGCGCATCCTGTGCATGCTGAATACTTTCCTCGACCGTCTTATTCTGCTCCAGTGCCGCTTTTACCTGCTCTGTTACAAAACGGGAAGCAATATCACCATTTCCATGTCCGCCCAGACCATCACACAAAATAAACGCCAGTCTTTCCGGTGTGATCGAAACATCCAGAAAATCTTCATTCACCGCCCGTTCGCCTTTGTTTGTCAGCATACCATACGTAATATTCAAAGTTGCCGTCTTACATCCCTCCCCGGTTTTATATTTTTAGTTCTTAATACCTTCTGTTTCCATTGTGTGGTATTTATACCAAATATCTCCTTAATTCTACAAAACATCACATAAATTGTCAATATTTTCATCATATATTTCTTATAAAAAATATACGATAAAATGCATAGCTTACAAAGTTTCGTCTTAGTCTTTGCAAATCGTGCGAAAACAGATTACGCAAAACGACACATGGTGCATGTATAATAACATAATTATTATACATGCACCATGCTAAACATATTCACAGCATTTCAAAATGCTGTTCTATTTTTTCTGCACAAACTGATACGCTGCCCGCTCTTTTTTATCTTTTCCTGCACATACGATCCGGATTCCATGATCGATCACTTTCTCTTTTGTCTCTGTGACATACTGATAGGAATATTCTTCTCCGGCCAGATCTTCAAAGATCAGTTCCTCTCCGGTCTCCAGTTTTTTTAAAGCTCCGGTAAAGGACCGGATGCCATAGATCGTCATGCCTTCGGCATCCCATGGCATAGTTGTACCATCCATGCCCGGTGAGCAGGCTGCGGTACGTTTATCAAAGGTATTTAAAACGGCATACTCTATGGAAAGCGATGGAATTTTTATAAATCCAACCACTACTTTTCCATCTACGGTAAGATACGTATCACGATCCGGGTGTTCTACATGTTCTGCGACCTGCTGCTGTTCCTGCCTTGCCGCCTCCAGAAGTTCTGCTGCCTTTTCGCGCTGTCGTATCCCGGAGGTCAGAAACACGGCTGCGATCACTGCAATCACTGCAGCAGCAATAAGTACCGGTACTGCTCTGCTGATCTTTCTGTCTTTTCTGTCTGTTTTTGTTCCGCTCATCTGCTTTCTCTCCTTCCGGAAGCAGAACAGCCATAACACGCAGAAGATTTCGTTCTGGAGTTATGGCGTTCCGTTTTTGATTTCTTTTTTATTTTACGATGCCAGGGTCAAAAGGTCTAAATCCACATGAGCTTGCTCATAGGTGGATGAAA
>OLQG01000530.1_pt1 | contig 30765 bp, 25 predicted proteins | sample 1672221 | NCBI WGS metagenome assembly OLQG01 (sample SAMEA3136660, study PRJEB25190) | human gut metagenome | biome: human gut; feature: human-associated habitat; material: faeces | place: Austria | collected 2013
TATCGGCAGTATCACCGGCAGTTTTAGCCGATGAAACGTTAGCCACACAGCAAACAGAAACATCTGCAAGAGAGAATATGCAGAAAATATTGGAAAGCGTTAAACAGAGAGTTGAAATTCCGAGTGAGTGCAGTGAATTTTTGAGCAGAACAGAGGAACAGTACGGCGAAAAAGTTTATAACTTTACATGGAATGAAAAAGACGGAAACAAGAGTGTTAATATAACTTGTACGGCAGACGGAGTTATAACCAACTATTCAATTCACGGTTTTAAATCTGATGATAAAGATAACACGCCGAATTTACCGAAAATTAGCGAAAGTGATGCAAAAAAGACGGCGGAAAACTTCTTAAAACAAATTAATCCCGATTTTCCGTATGAAATAAAAATTTATGGAAGCAACGGCAGTATTTTTGGTAACGGATATACATTCTATATTAAAACGTATGTAAACGGTGTATTGTTCACGAACGGAAACGGCTCGGTTAATATTGACGGTACAGACGGATATGTAATGGGTTTTGATTTGGGCTATATACAAGCGGATTTTCCGTCAATCAATAATGCGATAAGCGTTGATGAGGCAAAAAAAGCGTACAGTGATAAACTCGGACTTGAGTTGGTTTATCGTACATATGTTGACGAGGACGGTAACGTGGTAGCTTATCCTGTATACACACAGGAATACGACTACGACAAATACATTAATGCACTTACGGGTGATGCGGTTGATGTTACAAATTACAGATATTTCATCGGCAACAAATCTGAAAGTGCAAATGATGCAGCAGCAGACGGCGGACTTACCGAACAGGAAATAAAAGAGCTTGACAATATAGACGGACTTATTTCAAGAACCGCTTTGGAAAATAAATTAAAGTCGAACAAGCTTTTGTCAATCCCTAAGAATATAAATACAGACAGCATTTCTTTATATAAAAATTATGACGATGAATATACATATGCTGTATCAATGTCAAATGACAAGTGCAACATATATACTTCTGTTGATGCTAAAACAGGTGAAATAAAGTATTATTCACGTTGGGGAGAAGATGACAGTGAGGTAAAAAATAATGATGATTCGGCTTTAAAGACACTTGCAGGTGATAAGGCAAAAGAATACAAATATGATGAAAATTCACATCAGTATATCAGATATGTAAACGGTATTAAGGTAACAGGCGACTATGCCAACGTGACAACAAACAACGGCGTACTTACTGATTTCAGTATGAATTATACCGACACCGAATTTCCGTCAATCGAAAATGCAATGAGCAAGGAAGATGCTGAAAATATTTTGTTTGACGCAAAAGATTACAGCATTGTATATATGCAGAATTATACTGACAACACAAGAGAGATTATCCCTGTATACACAATAGATACAGAAAATATCAATCCGTTTACAGGTAAGTTTGTTGACTATCAAAACAAAGAAATTACGGAGGATGCAAGCAGTAAACTTGAATATTCGGATATAGACGGTCACTATGCCGAAAAGTATATCAAAGAGCTTGCTTATTACGGAATAGGTTTTGAGGGCGGCGAATTTAAACCTGACGAAAGGATTACTCAAAAGGATTTTCTTGCACTTTTGATGAGCATAAACGGTAACGATATAATCGTATTGAAAAACAATTTAGAACAGGCAAATTGGGTGTACAGAAATTCAGCACAAAACAGTATTATTTCAGAAGATGAACGCGATGATGATGCGGAAGTAACTCGTGAGGTGGCTGCTGTGTATATGATTCGTGCAATCGGTGCTGAAAATTATGCAAAATATAATGATATTTACGTTACACCGTTCAATGATGTTACGGAAAATAAGGGATATATCGCATTGCTTTCGGCTATGGGCGTGTTAAGCGGTGACGGTAACGGTAATTTCAATCCAAACCGTGAAATGACAAGAGCGGAAAGTATAATTATGATTTATAATTATTTAACCAGATAAAAAATAAGAAGTGGCAAAATATTTTTGCCACTTCTTTAGTTATAATTTCTATTTGCTATTTTGATGACGGTGTCGGAAGATACGGGATAATTTTATTTGCAAATTCAGCCATATTCATTGTTTGTAAATATACCTTACCCGGACCGGTAAGAGTTGTAAGGAACAGTCCTTCACCGCCGAACAACATATTTTTAAAGCCCTTTACTGTTTCAACGTCATATTTGACGGTTGATTCAAAAATCGCAACACTGCCTGTATCGACTTTAAGTTTTTCGCCTGCAGCAAGGTCGATTTCTTTAACTGAACCGTCAAGCTCAATGAAAGCAGTACCGTTTCCGGAAAGCTTTTGAAGTACAAAGCCTTCACCGCCGAACAAGCCTTTCTTTATGCCGCTTGTTATATATGTTGAAAGTTCAACACTTTGCTCGGCACACAAAAAAGCTGATTTTTGACAAATAAATTCTTTGTCGGAAGAAATGTGAAGTTCTTTGATTTCTCCGGGAAAAGATGAGGCGATTGTGATAGATTGGTTCGGTGCCTCGGCGGTGTATGTAGCCATAAACAATGACTCACCGCTGAACATACGTCCAAGACCTTTCATAAATCCGCCTTTCATATTGGTGTCCATTTTTACTTTGTCCGACATCCATGTCATACCGCCCGATTCGGTATAAATGCTTTCGCCTTGTTCAAGGTCGATTGTTACGGCAGGAAGAATATTTCCCCAGATTGTAGTTTTCATAAAAATTACCTTTCCTTTCTGTATGAAATAGCTCAGTGACTTTAGTGATATTCAAATTATATCATAATATTCCTATTTTAAATATATCTTTTTTATTACAATTACACAAAGCGAGTTTTGTAAAATTGTCGTTAAAACTTGCAAAAGTAACGAAAAAGTGATAAAATAGATTATATATATTATGTTGTAGTTTATATATAAAAAAAATACAAATTGTAGTTACGAATGGAGATAAAAATATGCTTAGATATTTCACGGCGGGAGAGACACACGGTAAGTGTCTTACAGTTATAATCGAAGGTATGCCGTCAGGTGTTGAGATAAGCCTTGATGAGATAAACGAACAGCTTGCAAAGCGTCAGCAGGGCTATGGCAGAGGCGGAAGAATGAAGATTGAAAAAGATACTGCCGAAATTCTTTCGGGTGTGAGAGGCGGAGTGACTCTCGGAAGTCCTATCGCAATTAAAATCGAAAACAGAGATTGGGCGAATTGGGAAAGTATAATGGGTACTGAAACGGCGAATAATGAAAAGTCTGTCGAATGCCCAAGACCGGGACACGCTGACCTTACCGGAGGTATGAAGTACAATCACAGAGATTTGAGAAACGTGCTTGAAAGAGCAAGTGCCCGTGAAACTGCAGCAAGAGTGGCTGTCGGCGCACTCGTAAGACAGGTTTTAAAACCGTTTGGAATAGAATTTTTAAGCCATGTTAAGAGAATAGGCGAGGTTGAAGATACATCCGATTTTACTGCGGCAGATTTCTTTGAAAAAGTACAAAATTCACCTGTTGGGTTTGGCGATGAAAATGCCGCTCAAAAGGCTATGGAATACATAGACAAAATCAAGGCAAGAGGTGAAAGCGTAGGCGGAATAGTGGAAACTATCGTAAAAGGTGTGCCTGCCGGATTGGGAAGTTATGTTCATTACGACAGAAAACTTGACGCAAACCTTGCTTTCGGTGTTATGAGTGTACAGGCTATCAAGGGCGTTGAAATCGGTATGGGCTTCGGTGTGAGCGAAATACCGGGTTCAAAGGTACATGATGAAATCGAATATTCGGACGACTTCCACAGACTTACCAACAATGCCGGCGGTATTGAGGGCGGTATGTCAAACGGTGAGCCGATTATTGTTAAGGCGGCAATGAAACCGATACCTACTTTGTATAATCCGCTTAGAACAGTCAATATTGACGATAAATCGGAGCATAAGGCAACTGTCGAACGTTCCGATGTGTGTGCTGTACCGGCTTGTTCGGTTGTCGTTGAGGCGGTAATCGCATTTGAAATCGCAAAGGCGTTTTTGGATAAATTCAGCGGTGACTGTATGGCTGACGTAAAGGCATATTACGATGTATATATGAACAGAATTAAGAATTTCTAAAATCAAACGTAGGGCAAATAAACCATGAGAGGTGGTGAGGGATTTTTGACCGAAAATGATTTGATTAAAAAGTGTAAAAAAGGTAGCCGAGAAGCTTTTAATATATTAGTTTCAAATTACCAACAGCAAGTTATAAATATCGCTTACGGAATGCTTTCAAATCAAGAGGATGCATATGACGCGGCACAGGAGGTATTCGTAAGGGTGTATAAAAGTATAGAGTCATTTAAGGAGCAATCTTCCTTTACCACGTGGCTTTATAGGATAACTAAGAATGTTTGCTCTGATATTCTGAGAAAACGTCAGAAACATTCGGGTGTAATAAGTATCAATCAGGCGATTGACGAAAAAAAAGATATGGATATTAAGGACGAAAGTCCTACACCGGAAGAAAATATGGAAATATCGGAACGTCAGAGAGCTGTACGTGAGGCGATAAGCGAACTCAAAGAAGAATACAGAACTGTAATAACACTATGCGATATTGAGGGATTGAGTTACGATTACATAGCTGAGGTACTCGGAATACCGTCGGGAACGGTTAAGTCGCGAATTAATCGTGCGAGAAGTGCATTAAAGAAAAATTTAATGAATAAACGGGAACTTTTTTGATATTTCTTACGTCTAATATATTGTAAAAAGAAATTAATGAAAATTTAAAGAAAGGGGGAGTAAAAATGAATTGTGATAAATTTAACGAATGCTTGGACAACTATGAAAATTTGAGTGACGAAACAAAGCATAAAATGGATAAACACGCATTGGAATGTGCAAATTGCAAAAGTGAACTTGAATTTATGCGTTCAATTATTTCAACGGCTAAATCTCTCCCTGACATAAATGTTCCTGTGGATTTTATGGAGAAATTAAATGTCCGCATAGATGAAGAGGAAAAGAAAAAAGCACGAATAACAAGACGTGTAATGCGTAATGTTCGCCGTAATTGGAAACAGTATACTGCGGCAGCGGCTTGCTTTGCGTTGGTAGCTGTTGTAACGGCTAACAGCAATATGTTCGTCGATAAGATGAACGGAAATGATGACGGTGTTATTCAAGAGGAAACAGTCGTGACTGACAGTGACGGAAATACTGCCGTAAGTACGACAGCACCGACAGTGGCTGCTCAAGACAATGCGGAAGAAAATCAACCGACAGTATTTGAAGAAACGGTTGAAAACACTATTCCCGAAAATAAAACAGCGAAAAGTACATCATCGCTTGCAATGGCAAAGCCGCAAACAAGTACGAGTACAAATTCGGTAAAAAGCAGTGTGGTTGCAAATAACAGTAAATCCACATCTGCTCCGTCTGTAAGTCCAAAGGTACAAAATAATGCGGTACCGTCTGTTTCTGCAGAACCTGCAAAGTCGGACGAAGGTGCGGTTTCACAGAAAACGACTGATGAGGTTGTTGATAATTCAAATGATGTTCAGGCTTATTCACAAGATGACGGAATAGCGATTGCAAGTATTGATGTTCAGTCGGATGATCGTCCCATATATGACGGAACTGCTGACAATATCAATAATTCAAGAACAGTAAAATCAAGTGTCGAAGATGATTATTCGCTTGCAGGCGGAGCTCAAATCGCATACGGCAGATACTATAAATTGGATAAAGACGGCAATCCGATTGAAGACCCCGAAGAAAATAAACCTATCGGTTCAATCGTAATTTCTGCAAAAGACGCAGATGAGGCGTTAAGCGTTATAAGACAATATTCATACGATGAAGACGGTGAATTTTACACAACGAGTTCTGATAGATTGACATCAATGCTTTCAGTATTATCCGTTCAGGGAATCGGTTACAGTAACTATACACCTGCTTATGAGGGTGAAGTAATATTTAAACTTGTTATAAGTTAATATAAATGCCTTTCACGACAGCATTATCTGTTGTGGAGGGCATTTTTGTTTGGAAAAGCAGAACAAAAAAATCGGACTGTCAGTCCGATTTTTTGATATGTCTAAGAAATAAGTTGTTTTAAAACGCCGAATGATAAAAGCGACATTATAAGTCCTGCAGTAAGTACACCTAAAAAGATAAACAAAAGTGATTTTTTAGGTTTCATACCGAATAATACTGCGATAAGACTTCCTGTCCAAGCACCTGTACCCGGCAGCGGAATGGCTACAAAAAGGAATAAGCCGAGATAGCCGTATTTTTCGATTTGAGCCGATTTTGAAAGTGCTTTCTTTTCAAGCCAATCGGGAATTTTGTGAAGGTGTTTGCTTTTTTTCATCCACGCAAATATCTTTTCAATAAACAGCAATATGAATGGTATCGGGAGCATATTACCCAGTACTGCGGCAATGTATGATGGGAAGAAACTCATTTTCATAAGTCCTGCCGCAAGAATACTTCCTCTAAGCTCCAACAACGGTACCATTGATACAAGAAAAACAATTAATTCCTTTGATATTTTTCCTGAAAGTGCTGTGACAATAGATTGTACAATAGAATCCATAAAACTTCTCCTTAAAATAAAAATTACAGAATTCATTATACACTATATTTTTCTAAAATGCAATTATTACTATATCAAATTAATGTAAAATCTTTGAAATTTGTTTGTATAGTACGAATGTTATGATTGATAACAACAGTGCTTTTATTAAATTAAACGGAATTGCTCCGTATAAAACATATCCCAAAGTGTTTGTTATAAGCGGATTAGCCTTGCCGCAAAGCGATATAATTTGCTCCATAGGCATAACGTTTGTATAGAACGGTATCAAGATAAAGTAGTTTGCAAGTCCGCCTACGATTGCCATTGCTATTGCACCGAGAACAAGACCTAAAACCGCACCTTTTCTTGTTTTGATACGCTTGTAAATAAGTGATGAAACAAGTACAAGTGAACCGCTTGCAAGGAAATCGGCAAGTTCACCGACACCGCCTGTGTCTGTTCTTAGCAGGTGTAGAGCCGCTTTGATGAATGCTATCGCAATACCCGTAACAGGACCGTATGCAAATCCGCCTATCAAAGCAGGTAAAGTTGAAAAATCAAACTTTAGAAACGGCGGCATAAACGGGATAGGAAATTCTAAAATCTGCATAAGTACAATAGATATACCCGACAGTATTCCTACACTTGCGATAAATTTCGGTGTAAACCTTGTTTTGTTTTGAACATTGATTGCTTCCATAATTAAAAAGCCTCCTAAAAATTTATTTTGTATCTTTAGGAAAAGTTCTTCGCATAAATTTTGTCTTGACGCTATGAATGGGAAATAAAAAAAGCCCCATAGCATAGCTACAGGGCAAACCATACACAAAAAAACATCTTCTTCCGTCCGGACTTTAACCGTCGGTTTTGGAATTTCACCAAATCAGCCGCCAAAGCGGGTCGCGGACTATACCGCCGGTAGGGAATTTCGATTTCCAAGGATTTCGATCACCCTGCCCCGAAGAAATTTTCTTTTCATGGTGGATTATACAATAGAAATAAGATAATTTCAATAGGAAATCTATTTGTACATCTATTTCATATTTTCTATTATATATCTATTATCATTTGTCTTTATTTGTCTCCACCACATGTACATCCATCTGCGGATACGGAATGGAAATTCCGTTGGCATCAAAAGATTCTTTGATTTTCTCATTGAGGCGCCATTTGATCTTCCAGTATTTATCGGTAGGCACCCAGACGCGAAGACCCATGACTACGGCACTGTCAGCAAGTTCGTCTACAAAGACCAGCATGTCTTTGTCCGATTTGGTTCCGGGATCTTCCTGTAAAATGTGCTGCAAAAGCTTTTTTGCTTTCTTAATATCGGAATCATAGGAAATTCCCACTTTGATTTCCAGGTTACGCAAATTCTGCGCAGTTACATTGATAATGGTGCTGTTGGATAATTTTCCATTTGGAATGATTACGTGCTTATTGTCAATGGTGATCAGGGTCGTATAGAACATCTCAACCTTATATACGGTTCCCTCCGTTCCATCAGCCTGATCCTGTATAATATAATCTCCTACCTGAAAAGGCTTAAACAAAAGCAGCATAACGCCGCCAGACAGATTCTCCAGACCGCCCTGCAAAGCAAGACCGATGGTAACGCCGGCAGTTCCCAGAAGAGCTGCTACGGAAGATTCCTTCACACCGAAATTAGTAGCTATATTAAAAATCAGAATCAGATACAGCAAAAATTTCCCAAAAGAACAGATGAACTGGGCAACCCCCATGTCTATGCCGGCCTTTTCCATGGAACGCTTCGCAACCTTCAGCAGCCACTTGATCAGCTTTGTTCCCACATAAAACGCTACAATAGAAAGAACCACTTTCATTCCGAAGCTGATCAAATCCGGAATATGACCGTTAAAGTAAGCCTTGATCTGATCCCAGTTGGAGTTTACTTTATCCACTGTTTCCTGGACAGTCTCCTGAACTGCATTCTCTATAACCTGTCCTTCCAAATTCCCATCTCCTTTTTTCAGTCCTTTCCCACAAACAACTTTGTCCCTTGTTATCCAAAAACAATTTCGTCCACTCCGCTCAAAATCGCAAAAGCGGCAGGAACTAATACCCATTTAAAACAGGGCAATCTGGCCTGTTTTCCACCGGAAATTCATTTTGGAAGCAAATTATCCACCGTCTACTGCAAGACTCTCCACAGTATCAACTGCGCTGCCAGAATTAACGGCACACCCAGGCGAAATTTCCACTTTCTGGTTTTATGGTGGAAAAACTGCATTCCAAGAAGAGCCCCAGCGGAACCGCCAATGGCAGCCACCGCAAGAAGCTGAGCCTCTGGGATGCGCCACTGTTTTCTGATGGCTTTCTGCTTGTCCATGCCGTACATTCCGAAGGCTGCGATATTAACTAAAACCAGATACACAACAAGCATATTTTCTAACATTTTAATCCAACTCTCTAATTCCTCTGCCAAACACGCTATAAAGCGTGTTTGAAAAAGGCTTTCTGCAAGGCAATGTCAAGAGAAGAGAAATAATGCTTTCCCTCTTCTCTTTATTTATTCAACCCTTTCATAGAAAGGCTGATCCGGTTCTTCTTCTCATCCACACCGAGAACACGAACCTCCACAACATCTCCGACGCTTACAGCTTCCAACGGATGTTTGATAAATTTTTCACTCATCTGGGAAATATGAACAAGTCCGTCCTGATGAACTCCGATATCAACGAAAGCTCCGAAATCGATTACGTTGCGGACAGTTCCTTTCAGGATCATACCCTCTTTCAGATCCTTAATATCCAGTACGTCTGTGCGGAGAATCGGCTTCGGCATCTCATCACGCGGATCTCGTGCCGGTTTCTCCAGCTCTTTTACAATATCCCGAAGAGTAATCTCTCCAATTTCCAGTTCATCTGCAGTTTTCTTGTAATCCCTGATCTGTCTGGAAAGTCCGGCAAGCTTGCCTCCTGCAATATCCTCAGCGGAATATCCCAGTTTCTCAAGAAGCCTGGAAGCCGCCTCATAGCTCTCCGGGTGAACGCTTGTCGCGTCGAGAGGATTGGAGCCGCCTGTAATACGCATGAAACCAGCACATTGCTCGAATGCTTTCGGACCAAGCTTCGCAACCTTCAGAAGATCTTTTCGGCTTGTGAAACGGCCATTCTCCTCACGGTAAACTACAATGTTCTTCGCAATAGCCTTGGAAACACCGGAAATATACTCAAGAAGGGAAGCCGAAGCAGTATTTAAATCCACACCTACTTTATTTACAGAATCCTCAACCACACCTGTCAGAGCCTCGCCAAGCTTCTTCTGGTTCATATCATGCTGATACTGCCCTACACCAATGGATTTCGGATCGATCTTAACCAGCTCAGCCAGAGGATCCTGCACACGTCTTGCAATGGAGGTAGCACTTCTCTGTCCTACATCAAAATTTGGGAATTCGTCTGTAGCAAGCTTGCTTGCAGAGTAAACAGAAGCACCTGCCTCATTTGTAATCACATACTGAACCTTCGCTTCCGGAATCTCCTTCAGCATATCAACAATAACCTGCTCAGACTCTCTGGAAGCAGTACCATTTCCAACAGAAATCAGGGAAATGCCATACTTCTTGATCATAGCTTCTACTGTATCCTTCGCAGCGCGAATCTTCTTCTCGTTAGTAGGAGCAGTTGGATAAACAACTGTGGTATCCAGAACTTTTCCAGTAGGATCTACAACGGCCAGCTTACAGCCTGTACGGAAGGCCGGATCCCATCCAAGGACAGTCTGTCCGGCGATTGGAGGCTGCATGAGAAGCTGCTCCAGATTTTTGCCAAATACTTTGATGGCTCCGTCCTCTGCCTTCTCAGTCAAGTCACTTCTGATCTCGCGCTCGATTGCAGGAGCGATCAGACGCTTGTAACTGTCCTCTGTCACTTCTTTCAGAATCGGTGTAGTAAATGGATTGTCTCGGGTGATCACCTGCTTCTCAAGGTAACGAAGAATATCTTCTTCTGGTGCAGCTACCTTGATAGTGAGGAATTTCTCTTTCTCACCACGGTTCAGCGCCAGCACACGATGTCCAGCCAGCTTCTTCACCGGCTCCTCAAACTCATAATACATCTCGTATACAGACTGTGCCTCCGGATCTTTTGCCGTAGAACTGATGGTTCCTTTTTTTGCAGTAAGATCACGGATGTGGATTCGATAATCTGCCTCATCGGAAATATGCTCTGCAATAATGTCCTTTGCACCAGCAATGGCATCTGCCACAGAAGCAACCTCTTTTTCCTCGGAAACAAAGGCTTCTGCTTCTTCCTCGATGGACTTGCCTGTCATCTGAAGCATAATAATATTTGCCAGCGGCTCCAGACCTTTTTCCTTGGCAATTGTTGCCCTGGTACGTCTCTTCGGACGGTACGGACGATAAAGATCCTCTACCACTACCAGTGTCTGTGCTGCCAGGATCTGTGCTTTCAGCTCTTCTGTCAGTTTTCCCTGGTCCTCAATGCTGGAAAGAACCTGATTCTTCTTGTCTTCCAGATTTCGAAGATAAGTCAGTCTCTCGTTCAGGTTACGAAGCTGCTCATCATTTAAGGTTCCAGTAGCTTCTTTTCTATATCGTGAAATAAAAGGGATGGTGTTTCCCTCATCGATCAATTTAACAGCAGCTTCTACCTGCCATTTCTGCACCCCAAGTTCCTGGGTGATTACCTGTAAAATATCCATTTTTTCAATCTCCTCTTGTTGCTTGTATTTCTAATTTCTGTAACCGTCATTATTTTCTGTATCATATCCGTTTCCAGAATCATTGGTCCAGTTATGAAAGCCGCCGTCAGCAGTTCCATCTCCTGGCAGTCTGTAGTCCAGTTCCCCATCCAGATCCCGATAAAATGCCACCATGGACATTTCCATATAAGGCATGATCCAGAAAAGTGCAATATAGAACGTGAACACAGATAATAACAAAAGCGGGATAAAGCTGAGATTCAGCTTCACATATCTCCAGATATTTCCCTTCATCAGCCTTGCGCTCTCTTTCAGTGCCTGGATTCCTCCAAGCTCTGTGTCATCCGCCATGAGAAAGTAGGTCATGGCAAATGGAAGGGAAATAAGAAAATTCAGCAAAGTGCTTACAGCCAGCAGTCCCAGAGTCATGGAAAGCCACTGGATCTGGGAATCCACAGTCAGTCCCGGATCTGTGGTAAAGCTCACATAATAGTAAGGGATTGCTGTGACCAGCTGGATCAGCGCCAGCACAAAGCCTGCAACGATCACCCTGTCTGGCTGGTTTTTGAAAAAGTAGCCCAGATCTCCCAGAGAAAACTCCTTTCCCCTGGAAATATTCAAAAGCATATACCCCAGACCAGCGGAAATGATCCCCACGATCAGTGACACCACCAGCATAAATACTTCACTGAGAACCAGATCCAGCGCGGATGTGCCAGAAAATAAATTGGTAGAAAGGATTGTTCCTAAAGTATTCAGACCATACACTGCCAGAAGCCCAAGGATCACAGTTCCAACATGTCCCTGCAATGCCTTTTTTGCCTGCAGTTTGATTTCCTTCGTACTTCTTTTTTTCATAATCATCATTCTCCTTTGCAGTGAAACAGCAGGCCGGGATTCTGATGCATCCCGGCCAGATATATTGCAGCACCATTTCGCTGTTTTCACTTTTTGCTCCATTAAGCCATGCCAGTTGTTCCCAATATAGCATTCTTCCATCTGACATCTGTAATTTTTTAATTACGCCGTTCTCTTGTTTCCCCAGAAAAACAGCGCTACCGTACCAGGACCTGTATGGCTTCCGATGGTAGTTCCGATGTTATTGATCTCAACCTTCCCATTTAATTTCGGGAAACGCTCTTCCACCAGCCTTGCCACTTCCCTGGCATCCTCTATACATGCGGACTGGGAAATATAACATTTCCCACTATAGTCAAGTCCGCCCTCAGCGTACTCTTCCATTTTGTCTACAACAGCCCGGATCACCTTTTTCTTGGTACGGATCTTAAATCTTGGGATCAGTTTTCCCTGATCATCCATATTCAGCAGCGGGCAGATATTCAGCATCGTGCCGAAAAAGCCGCTGGCCTTGGAAATACGGCCTCCTCTGATATAAAACGTAAGATCTGTGGAAAAAAACCAGTGATGCAGGTTCAGCTTGTGTTCCTCCGCCCAGGCATGAACCTCCTCAATGGGTCTGCCCTCATCCCGAAGGTCTGCAAGTTTATCCATAAAAAGCCCATATCCGGAGGATGCTCCCAGAGAATCCACCACCAGGATCTTACGCCCCGGATATTTTTCCTCCAGATCCGCTTTTGCAACGTTAGCTGAATTGATAACGCCAGAAATTCCTGAAGACAGGCAGACATGGAGCACATCTTTTCCCTCTTTCAGAAATCCTTCGAAATATTCTTCGAATTCATCTGCATTTACCTGGGAAGTCTTGGTGGATGCACCATCCTGCATGGCCTTATAAAATTGGTCAAATGGCATAGACTGTCCCAGATCATCTGCATATTCTTTTCCATTTAGTTCATAATGAAAGCAGATATAGGAAATATTTCTTTTCTCAAAATGTTCTTTCGTAAGGTCTGCTGTGGAACAGCAGCTGATCACATAGTCGCTCATATTTCCCTCCTGTTACTAATTTTGCAAAACCTCCAGATCGGGTTCTCCCTTATTCTGGAAGAATTTCATTTCTGTACGCAACACTTGCCACTGTATCCGGATCCTCATCCTTGTTAAACCAGAACTGTGCCCGGTTGTCAATCTTGGTATCTGCAGTCTTATAAATATTCAGGTAATCTCCGTCCTCATCACACGCATAGCCTTTTTCCTCTGCAGCTGCGATCAGGTCCGCCTTCTTCGCACCCAGGGTAAATCCACCGGAAAGAGTAAGGGTAAGAGCATCACTGTCGTAATTGCCTACCTCAAGCTCCCGTACAAAACAGTTCTCGATGGCAGTTGCATCCTGGGTAAAATTGTAAACACTGAAATGCACACTCTGGTTATTCTTCATCATGTCTACAAATTCCAGATCCCGGCCAGCCACATAAGCGCCATCTTCCACATCCTGAAGCTCCCAGCCATTCTCAAGGAATGCAGACACCGGAGCCGGAAGGGAATAAAGATCTCCGCAGAATTCCAACTGTGGAGCCAGCAGATCATCTCCCAGCTCAGTAGGAGCGGTATAGGAAGATACGATTTCTGGAACTTCCTCGCTTACACTTCCCTTGTCATATCCTTCTGGCTCTACGAAGTTACGCATATCTACCTGCTTCAGAGTATTGTCATCCTTATATACATAGAAATGAACTTCCTCGTAATAATCTTTCGAGTAGGAATACTTGGTATACAGGTCTCCCTCGTAAGTATCGCTTGGATCACCATAAGCAGCTTTGATATCATCAAAATTGGATTTTCCCATTACGATTCCGCCAGGCAGTTCTACAGGAGTAGCCGCCACATCAAAATCATAGCTTGCATCAATATCAATTCCTGCTACCAGACACTGGTTTAATGGCAGCTGGTTGATTCCAAGATTGATCACATCTACGGAAACGCGGTCGTCCCCTTTGTAAAAACTGATGGAACCATAGGAATTGGTTCCAACGCCCATCTCCGGGTCCTCGTTCTTGCCAAGTGTCCAGTCTGCTGCAAAATCCTGGTAATACATAGGGAACTGGTAAACCTTATCCCCGATCTTCACCTGAAAATCGTACAGGCTGTCGGACAGCTCTGTAACCGTTTCTGCACCAGCCTCAGGCTCATCAGCAGCCTCTCCTGCTGCCTCTGTAGTTTCGGCTTCCTGTGCCTCTGCATAAGCCGCGGACGGAACCGCACACAGGCACATTGCTGTAAAAAGCACTCCCAATACTTTTCTTTTCATACAGAAATTCCTCCTTAGAATGTATATTTGATCAGTCGGCAAGGCCGAAAGCATCGTGTACTGCATTCATAGCCCGGATTCCGTCTTTTTCGTTGATAAGGACGGTAATACGGATTTCAGATGTGGAGATCATATTAATGTTTACGCCTTCATTGTAAAGGCTCTCAAACATCTTGGCAGCCACGCCAGGATTGCTGAGCATACCGGAGCCAACAATGGAAAGCTTGGCGATATTGCGCTCAGAGTGAAGCTCCTTGAAGCCAAGGCGCTCCTGGCTCTCCTCCAGAGTGGCAACTGCATCATCCAGATCATCCTTATTTACGGTAAAAGAAATGTCCTTTGTTCCTGCACGTCCGATAGACTGCAGGATAACATCTACATTAATATTTTTCTTTGCAAGGGTATCAAATACCTTAAATGCAACACCAGGCACATCACGAAGTCCCAGTACTGCGATCCTCACAGCGTCTGTATCCAGCGCAACACCGCTGATCAGCATTCTTTCCACGCTAACTACCTCCTTAACTACCGTTCCTTCACTGTTATTCAGGCTGGAGCGGACCACAAGGGGCACTCCGTATTTCTTCGCCATTTCCACAGAACGGTTGTGAAGTACACCCGCTCCTGATGTTGCCAGATCCAGCATCTCATCGTATGTGATCTCTTTCAGCTTTCTGGCATTTGGAACCTTACGTGGGTCGGCTGTATAAACGCCGTCCACATCTGTATAAATCTCGCAGGCGTCTGCATGAAGCGCTGCTGCCAGTGCCACGGCAGTGGTATCAGAACCGCCTCGTCCCAGGGTGGTATAATCATCATACTTATCCACTCCCTGGAATCCGGTAACGATGACAATCCTGCGGGCATCCAGCTCACGGCGGATACGCTCTGTGTCAATTCTTTTCAATCTTGCATTCTGATGGCTGCTTGTGGTATGCATGGTCACCTGAAAAGCATTCAGGGAAACCGCCGGAACGCCCAGCTTGTGCATTACCATGGCCATCAGAGATACGGACATCTGCTCACCGATGGTAAGGAGCATATCCATCTCACGCTTCGGAGGCTTGTCGTCCATATCATGAGCCATACGGATCAGCTCATCTGTATATTTTCCCATGGCGGACAAAACCACCACCACGTCATTTCCTTTTTTATATTCTTCGATACAACGGTTGGCAACATTATACATTCTCTGTTTGTCCCCAACGGAAGTACCGCCGAATTTCTTAACTATCAGCATAGTTTTTCCTTTCACGCTGTCAGTTTTATTTTTATCTGCTCATACAGACAGTTTCGCGCAGCTGCCCATTACTTGAATAACTGCGGATTCATGTTATCAGTCTTTCACGCGGATCATGCCCAGAACATTCTCTCCAAGCGCTTTCACACGCTCTTTGTACTCGCCCTGTGTCATAAGTCTGGTAATAAAACCAAATTCTTCCGGAAGGGAATCCGGCTCGATCACAGCCTCAACCTTACCAAAAGCCTTATCCACTTCATCCAGGGAAGTATCCTTCACACGGACAAAGAAACGGCCTTCTACAGAATCCGGCTCCATCAGGGTCATCTCTTCATTGCTCCAGTTATTCGGAATCGTATCATGAAGATGCTTTGCAGCCTCCACAACGTCTGCTACAACTGCACTTGCAGTAGGAAGCTTGCCGGCTCCGCTTCCATAGAACATGGCATCGCCAAGCATGTTTCCATGTACAAAAATACTGTTGAACACTCCCTTTACGCCATAAAGAGGATTCTCCTGTCCTACAAGGAAAGGTGCTACAAGTGCGTAGAAGGAATCGTCTCCCAATTTCTTGCTTGTGCCAAGAAGCTTGATGCTTCTGCCCATTTCTCTTGCGTATTCCATATCCTCTGGTGTGATCTTTGTAATTCCTTCTGTATAAACATTTTCAAAATTCAGGAATTTTCCATATGCCAGAGAGGAAAGAATGGCAATCTTACGGCATGCGTCCTGTCCTTCCACGTCAGCGGTAGGATCAGCCTCTGCGTAGCCTTTTTCCTGAGCCTCTTTCAGAACAGTATTGAAATCAGCGCCTTCTGTGATCATCTTATCCAGCATATAGTTGGTAGTTCCGTTCAGAATTCCGCTGACCTCATCAATCTCATCTGCGGTAAGAGAACCGTTGATGGCACGAATAATCGGGATTCCACCGCCGCAGCTTGCCTCGAAAAGGAAGTTGATCTTTTTTTCTTTTGCAATTTCCATAAGCTCAGGACCGTATTTGGCAACCAGAGCTTTATTTGAGGTACACACACTCTTGCCGGCTTCAAGTGCTCTTTTTGTAAAAGTACAGGCAGCACCGGTTCCTCCCATTACTTCTACTACAATTTTAACTTCCGGATCGTTTACGATCTGCTCAAAGTCATGAACAAGAATCTCTTCTACCGGATCTCCAGGGAACTCACGAAGATCCAGTACATATTTGATCTTAATCTCTTCCCCGGCTCTTTTGTTAATCAATTCATGATTGGTGCGGATGACTTCTACTACACCGCTTCCAACTGTGCCATATCCTAACACTGCAATATTTATCATCTGTCCGTTACTCCCTGCCTAAAATTTTTAAATAATGGATTCCTTCCATCTGTTCAATGTCATCCACCATTGCCTCAGCATCCCCTTCTCCCTGAAGGATCTGCACACTTAAGGTAAGAGTGGCAATACCACTGATGGGAATACTCTGATGTATGGTCAGAATATTGCCATGGTTTTCTGCAATAGCCCGAAGAACATTGGATAAAATTCCCGGCTCATCATCCATCTGTATAATAAATGTGATGGTCTTTCCCTTGGCTTCCTCGTGGAAGGGAAAAATATCATCTTTATATTTATAGAAAGAGCTTCGGCTGATTCCCACAGCGTCTGCAGCTTCCTGAACCGTAGCTGCCCGCTTTGATTCCAGAAGCTTCTTCGCTGCAACTACATTCAGAAGCACCTCTGGCACAGCCCGCTCTTTTACTACAAAATATTTATTCTTATCTGTTGTCTTTGGCATCCTGCATTTCCTTCCACTTTCACTGCGCCCTGCAAATCTCTGCCATTACAGCCGCTGTATCCAGACATAATCCGGAAACTGGCCTTACCCTGTTACCGTTCACTCCGTGAACAGCAGCATGCTTTTACTGCTGTTCTGCAGGTCTCTTCGCAAGTGCGATCCATTTCAGATATGCATTAATAAAGATATCAATGGCACCATCCATAACTGCATCTACATTTCCGGTTTCTTCATTGGTACGGTGATCTTTGACCATGGTATATGGCTGCATAACGTAGGAACGGATCTGGTTGCCCCAGCCGATATCCGTTACTTCACCTCGGATTCCGGAAAGCTTGGCTTCTGCTTCCTGCTGTTTCAGAAGATATAATTTCGCTTTCAGCATCTGCATAGCCTTATCTTTATTCATATGCTGGGAACGCTCATTCTGACACTGTACCACGATTCCTGTTGGGAAATGAGTGATACGGATAGCGGATGAGGTCTTGTTGATATGCTGTCCGCCGGCACCACTGCTTCGGTAGGTATCAATACGGATATCCTCATCATTGACCTCTACGTCCAGATCTTTCTCAATATCCGGCATTACATCGCAGGATACGAAAGAAGTCTGACGCTTTCCAGCCGCATTGAACGGGGAAATACGTACCAGACGGTGAACACCTTTCTCAGACTTCAAAAGTCCGTATGCGTTCTCTCCGTTTACCTGGAACGTAACAGATTTGATACCAGCTTCATCACCGTCCAGATAGTCCAGAACTTCGATTGAAAAGCCCTTGCGCTCAGCCCAGCGTGTATACATACGATACAGCATACTGCACCAGTCGCAGGCTTCTGTTCCACCAGCTCCTGCATTCAGTTTGATAATGGCATTCTCGCCGTCATACTCTCCTGAAAGAAGTGTCTTCACACGGATACTGTCAAACTGTGCCTGGAACTCATCCAGCATTTCCTGGATTTCTTCGATCATGGACGGATCATTTTCCTCATAGCTCATCTCGATCAGGGTCTCCATATCTTCTTTCTGGGTTACCAGATTCTGATAGGTTTCCATGTCGTCCTTCATGCTCTTTAATTCTTTCATTTTCTTCTGGGATATTTCTGCATTGTCCCAGAAATCAGGCGCTTCCATTTCACGCTCTAATTCTTCAACCCGCTTTTCTTTGTTAGCCAGGTCAAAGTGAATCCCTCACTTCCACTAATGGTTCTGTGTATGTTGCAAGAATGCTCTTGAACTGGTCTAATTCAACCATAGCTTCACCTTCTTTCTAATATTTCTGTGTAACTGTCCAGTGTTTTCTGAATCGTTACATTTCTTCAACAATGCCGCCGGCCTGGAACGTGTTTGAAAAATCATTCCCGCGATCCGCACGGCACACAGACTTTCAAACTATACAATAGCATATTCCGTGGAAAATTACAATAAAAAGCGGTGTGGAAAGGAACAGCCACCCGTTACCGTTTCCTCTGTGAATAACAGTCATTCTCTCTGTTGCGATTTTTTCTCAAAAATGGATTTTAGAATAGGTTGAAAAATCTCTGTATTTCTTATATCATAAACTAATGGTTCGTTTGTGGAACATGGTTCTATGATATGATGATTTTGGTTAAAGCTATTAATGAAGAGGTATCATTTTTGAAGAAGAAAGAAGCGGTATTTATTGGTGCACTATTGGTTATTTCAGTGGTGCTTTGTATTTTTGTTTATGCGGTTCCACATGGAACTCATGGGTCGATCCAGATTACGGTGGATGGGGAACTTTATGGGACTTATTCACTGGCGGAGGATCAGGTGATCCAGATTGGGGATACCAATGTGTGTGAAATTAAGGACGGCGAGGTAAAGATGACAGAGGCGGACTGCCCGGATCATCTTTGCATGAAGCAGCCGGCAGTGGGCAGTGCAGGCGGATATATTGTGTGCCTGCCAAACAGAGTAGTCATTCAGGGAGAGGGCGATTCAGATTCACAGGATTCCGAAAGTGGATTTGACGCAGTGGTGTAAGTGATGAATCAGAAAAAGACAGCGTATCTTGGGCTGTTTGCAGCCATTGCCATTATTTTCGGGTATGTGGAATCGTTGATTCCGTTTTTTGCGGGAATTCCGGGAATGAAACTAGGGCTTGCAAATCTGGCGGTGCTTTTTGTGCTGGAGAGGTATACGTGGAAAGAAGCGGCGCTGGTTTCCATTGTGAGAATTTTTATTATCGGTTTTATGTTTGGAAGCGGCTCCAGTATTATGTATAGCCTGGCGGGGGCGACCCTTAGTTTGATTGTGATGGTTTTTGTGAAAAATATGATTGGATTCGGGCAGCTGGGTGTAAGTGTGGCTGGTGGCGTTTCCCATAACATCGGTCAGCTGCTGGTGGCGATTCCGGCAACGCATACGGTGGGACTGTTATATTATTATGCTCCGGCGCTGATGGTGTCGGGAGTTGTGACGGGACTGCTCATTGGGGTGCTGACTAAGGAAGTTTTAAAAAGAATTCCGTAAGGTATTAGTACCGGACGCGTTTGGACTGGATATATTCCACGCGGGGAGGCGCAACATTCCGCGGAGCTAACTGCTAACTGCGACTAAACATCTCAGGAGAGCCTTCGATGTTAAGTCTTCGTAAGCAGTGGATCTCCGCTCCATTAAGGGCGCGCCTTGAATGCCCCGCTTAGGAATATATCCAGCCCAAATGCTGTTGGTTGAAAAAGAGCTCCAGGCGATAGTTTTTGACTATCCTCTGGAGCTCTTTTCGTTATTCCGTAAGCTATCATTTTCTATGAATCTATCATGGACAACTTATGCTTCGTTTACTGTGTATCCGTCTTTCATTAATTCGAATTTATCCATCAGTCCACTTGTCACATACACATTTTTGTCTTCATCTACAAATACGGCTTCTGCATCATATTTCTCTAAAAGAGGTTTCGCGGCGTCCATACCAAGGACGAAGCAGGCGGTGGAAAGGCCGTCGGCCAGATAGCCCTGGTCGCAGACGATGGTGACGGAGGTGAGACCGTTCTGGACGGGGTAGCCGGTCTTTGGATCCAGGATGTGGTGGTAGCGGATTCCATCTTCTATGAAGTATTTTTCGTAGTCGCCGGAGGTGGAAAGGAACTGGTTGGCGTCCAGGGTGATGGCGCCAAGGTAGTCACCTTCGGTGTCACGGGGATCGGTGAGGGCTACTTTCCAGGGGGAACCGTCTGGCTTTTCGCCGTAGGTCATGACACTGCTGCCGCCTAGGTTCAGGATCATACCAGAAACATCGGGCTGGCTTCTAAGGTAGTCCATAATCAGGTCACAGCCCATGCCTTTTCCAACGGCACCAAGATCCAGGGTACAGCCATCAAGAAGGGTTACATTGTTTCCGTCCATCTGAATTTTCTCGTATCCCACTTCGGGAAGAAGAGTGTCAATTTCGGACTGGTCCGGGACATGAGGATTCTCGCCGTCAATGTCCCACAGACGGATGATTTTTCCAAGGGTGGGGTCAAAAGCACCGTCGGATTCCTGGGAAAGCTGGCGAATTTTCTCAAGGTCGGCGGCAAGTTCATCAGAGACTTCCATGGTCTTGCCATCAGCATTGTTCAACTGAGAAATCTGGGAGTTTTCCTCTGTCCAGGAAAGGAGGGTGGTTTCCATTTCGCGGAGCTTTTCGCCAATCTGGGTGTTGATGTCCTCGCCTGAGGTATAAAGGGTTTCGGAAACTACCGTGTCCATTGCGAAATCTGCGTTGGTGTATTTTTCCACGTCAGATGCATAAACAACTGTAGTTGTTTTTCCCAGTACTGTTGCGGAAATGACAGTGAGAAGCAGGCTGCCCCAGAGGATTCCTGCCGCACTTCTCTTTCTCAAATGCCTTCTCCCATTAAACATATCCAAGCAGGTAAGTGATTGACCTCTGGACTGCTTTTTATAATGTACCTTAATTAAATCGAATTCATTCTGAAATCTTACTTTACTTCTTTTTTTACTCATATCCTGTTCTTTCTGATTTTATTTTCTCTTACTTTCCAATAGCTTTCGCCCATCTTTTCCAAGCGCGTGTTTAAAAAGAGCTCTCATCTTTCATCTTCGGAATCCCGATCCGGATATTCTTCTTCGGGCAGATTCCCTGGCAGGCGTGGCAGCAGATACATTCTCCTGAGAGAAGGGTATCACCGTCAATGTCCAGATGAGCAGGACAGCGCTTTTTGCAGGCTCCGCATTTCGCCGGACAGGTGCTTCTGTCACGGTTGAACAGTGCAGAGGGCGCTATAGGCATTATAGCAAAAATCGCGCCCATTGGGCAGAGGAACTGGCAGAAAAATCTTTCCTGGGTGCACATTCCGATCATGATCAGAAGCAGCAGCACAATCCCCACCTTATAGACGGCGCCAGGAAGTCTGCCAGCGGTGAGCATGGAAAACACATCCCAGGGGCTCATGCCCTGAAGCTTGCTGTACCAGCCGGTAAGGATAGATACAAGGAGCACCAGAAGCCAGATATATTTCACCTTCTGCAAAATACGGATGGCTTTTTCTGAATATCCGTGACGGCCTTTTTTATGAAAAACCTTCTGGCGGATAAACATAGTCAGCTCGTACAATGCATCCCCAAGGGAACCAAATGCGCAGGCATATCCGCAGAAATGCCGTCCGAACAGGCAGGTTACCACAAGCAACACGGCAGTTACATCCAGAAAGGAATTCCAGCTGATTGTCTGATGTGCTGCAATTGCCTGAAAAATGGACTTCACGCCCGCGAATGCCGTGGAAAAAAGTGCCGGAGCAAAAATGAAAAACAGAAGCTGGATGCCGGCGCGGATCAGCCGGATTTTTCTCTGTCTCTTTTTCATTGATTTTCCGCCTTTCCAAGTGCATCATTTACAGCGTTGATAATTCCAGTGGAGCTGAAGGTTGCGCCGGAAATGGTGTCAACGTCTGTACTCTGGGAAGCCAGAATGGTGCTGATCACGCCCTGTCCCTGGGAAAGGTATGCAGAGTCTTCGCCTGGTGCACTTACCACCTGAATGTCTGTAATCGTGTCATTTTCAAGTGTAACCTGAACCTGGATGTTGCCGCCAAAGCCCTGTCCGTCTCCTGTGTAGGTTCCGTTTTTGTAGACAAGATCTTCACTTTCTTCCTCAGAAGAAGCATCCTCAGCCTCTGTCTCATCTGTATTTTCGTCATCTTTTTTCGCGTCCTCGGAAGCATCCCCGGAAGCCGCTTCTTCCGTCTGGGCTTTCTGATTCTTCGCTTCCTCTTCTGCCTTTTTCTTCGCCTCTTCCTGCGCTTTCGCAGCCTCTTCAAGGGCACTTAATATCTCATCCTGCTGTTTTTCCAAGGCCTCCACTCTGGTTGTCAGACTGGCGATCTGCTGGTCTTTTTCGGCATCACTGTCTTTTTTCTGCATGGAGTTGTAGCCAAGAACGACACCAACGATCAGAAGCAGACATAAAACTCTCATAATAAAACTCTGGTATTTCATGGGCTATGCTCCTTTTGCCTGATTTAATGCATTTCGAAATGCCTGAATAATTCCCTGGGAGGAATATGTGCATCCAGATACTGTATCTATACTATCTGCGGACTGCTTTCCCATAACCTGTCCAAGAATTCCCTCCCAGGCTGTATCTGCATATTCTTCATCATCATAAGAAAAATAAGTTGCTCCCACAATCTGTCCTCCGGATATTGTTACTGTAACCTGTACACTGTCTGGTCCGTCATTGCCTTCTCCAATGCCAGTGTAGGTTCCATCTGTATATGCACCAGCAGGCACAGGCGTGGGTTCTGGCGTAGCTGTCGGTTCCGGCGTCACAGAATTCTCCGGTGTATCCGTCGGTTCCGGCGCAGAAGTTGGCGCTGGCGCTTCAGTAGGCTCTGGTACAGCTGTAGGCTCCGGCGCAGTCGTTGGTTCTGGAACAGAAGTCGGCTTTGGCGTATTTGTGGGATTCGGCACCTCAGTGGGTTCCGGCGTTACAGAAGGCTGTACCTCTGTATTTTTTGCCTGCTCCAGTGCTATTTTGGACGCATCCAGAATTCCCATAGAAGAAAATGTTGCACCACTTACAGTGTCAATTCCTTCTGTACTCTGCTTTTCCAGTATTTTAGGCTGTATGGATCTCCATGCCTTATTGAAAAAGCTTCGGGTATCTGAGTTTGTATTTGTTACTTCCGTAATTTTTCCATCTTTAATCGTCAGTGTTATGTTAACCTGTCCGGAATATCCCATTGCAGACCCTGTATAGGTGCCATCTTTCAAAAGATTTACAACCGGCTGCTCATCTGACGGATTATCCGGAGTCTTGGTAGGCTGTGGAATCTCCGTTGGAATTGGTGTTACAGTTTCATCAGGTACAGTAGTCGGGGTTGGAGTTATATCTTCTTCCTTTGAGTCTGTAGTTCCTGATTGATCAGCCTTTGAAAGAGCCTGGGATAAAGCTCCGAGAATTCCATTTGAAGAAAATGTTGCCCCACTTACAGTATCAATTTCAGAAGTACTCTGTCTGGAAATCACATTGGACTTGATTGTTTTCCATGCTTTATAAAAAAATTCAGGTGTATCTGTATTTGTGTTGCTTATTTTTTTGATTTTTCCATTTTTTATTGTAACCTTTACCGTTACGGTTCCATCAAAGCCTTCTGCCTGTCCCTCATATACGCCATCTTTATAGCTGACAGAAGTATCTTTCTTCGGTTTCTTTGCAGGTTTTGGCGTTGGCGTTGGAGTTGGTGTGGCAGAATCACTGTTTCCTGCCTGTGAAAGGGCATTCTGTACTGCCTGGATAATTCCGTTTGAGGAGTAAGTTGCACCGCTGACTGCATCCACATTCGGGGACTGGCTTGATAAAACCTTACTTACAACGCCCTGTGCGGAGGCAAAATAAGAGCCTGTTTCTCCAGAGGCACTCAATATATCAACAGCTGTGATTTTCCCACCTGATACAGTTACCTGTACGGTAATCATTCCCCCAAAGCCAGTACCGCTGCCCTGGTAAGTTCCATCTTTATAGCCGCCTTCCGGAACTTCTGTAGTTGGTGTAGTGGTGGAGCCCTGACCTACCCCTGAAGATGCAGCCGTTTTTACTGGAAGGGTCTTTGAGCTTCCTTTTTTTATACCATTTTTTTTCTTTGAAATTTTGGAAGTTTTTTTCTTTGAAGAAGCTGATGATGTGTTTTTGCCTGTTTTCAGCAGACTCTCCTCTTCTGCCTCGTCATCTGCTGTCTCATAGGAATAGGCTGTTTTCAAAAGCGATTCCAGATCCTGGGATTTTACAACCTCTCTGGTTTCAGCAGTCACTTCTTTTCCACTGTTGCCAGCCTGAGCACCTGCTGCAGCCACAGCAGCAATAACCACTGCTGCCGGAGCAAGTTTCACCAGATTCTTTTTTTCAAAAGGATTCTTATCACTGTCTCGTTTTTTCATGCTGTCTCCTGTTAAAATATGTAGCAAAATAAGTTTCTTTTTACAAGCAAAAGCAGGGGCTGTTAAAAACGGCCCCCGTTCCTTTGCCTTGTTTTTGCACAAGTATTATTTGTTATCGTAAAAGCTTTGTAATCATTATTTTACTTTTACTTTGAATTTCTTAGATACTCCATTACTTGTAACAGTGATGGTTGCAGTACCTTTCTTCTTACCTTTTACAACACCTTTTGCAGTAACAGTCGCTACTTTCTTGTTGCTGGACTTATATGTTACTTTTCCGGATGGTGTTGCGGTTGCTTTGATTTTTACTGTTTTGCCTTTCTTGATTGTTGCAGAAGATTTTGCAAGCTTCAGAGAAGGTTTCTTAACTTGGATTACTACCTTCTTAGTGTAATTTCCAACCTTTACAGTAATGGTTGTCTTTCCCGCTTTTTTCGCTTTTACAACGCCTTTGGAGGAAACAGTCGCCACTTTCTTGTTACTGGATGTAAATTTAACTTTTCCAGTTACATCATTTTTTACAACCGTAATGGTTGTAGAGGTTTTTCCTTTGGTGTAAATTGTGGAAGCTTTTGCAGTTGCTGTAATTCCTTTGGCCGGTGCTGCAGTCGGTGCCGGAGTTGCAGTTGGCTGTGTAGGTGCTACAGTTGGCTGTGCAGGGGCTGGTGTTGCAGTCGGCTGTGCCGGTGTTGCGGTTGGAGCCGGAGCCTTTACAAGCATGTTGAGAGCTTCTCTTAAATGTCCGATCTGCTCTTCTACGCCATAAGTTGTCTGATTCTTAATATTTGCAAGCATTTCCTCGCACTCTTCAAGCTCATTTGCAATGCTGTCTTTTGCAGCAGCCCAGCTCTCCGGAGTATAATCAGCCTCGTTCAGGGCTTTTGCTTCTGCGATAATGTTTTCCAGTGGCGTGGAATCTGCATCACCTGCAGGTTTTGCAATATTCTCAGCTGTTGCCTGGAATTTTACAACGTAATCCTGGTATCCAAGGGCATGAACAGTAAGGATCCAGTAACCAGTTCCATCAGTTCCTTCCGGAAGCTTGCATCTTCCTGATTCTGTAAGACCAAGCTGGATACCCATCATTTTATGCATCCAGTTATCAGCTGCAAATTTTGTTCCATAGTTTGCAAGTCTGTTTGTATAAGTGGAATCATTTCCATAGTATGCCCACTCAACAGACTGCATATGTGCACCAAGATCACCATAATTTCCAGTCAGGTCAACTCTCAGGAACTCACCATAAGAACCATTTCCAGGTTTTACAGTTGCTGTAATTCCTTCTGCTGCTTTCAGATCTGCATCTTTGATACCAGACTCAGTTCCGTTCTGTCTTGCTCCGATTACAAAGCTTCCGTCTTCAGCTTTTGTAACTTTTTTCAAGCCATTTGTATTTGCGGTTACATTTGCAACGGCTTCATAAGATTTCAGTTCTTTCTCGCCATAACCGCCGATCAGCTGTCCGCCATTTTTTACAATTGCATGGCTTTCTGCAAAAGCAGCAAGGTCAGCTCTCTTAATCTCAACCGGTACATATTTCAGGCCAGTTACGGTATATCCGGTTACATTGTTCCGGTTAAATACTTCTGATGTTCCATCAGCATAATAGACTGTTTTTCCGTCTGCGCTCCAGTGGGAAACTGTTTTTCCATTAAGAACCGCGATTGCCTGGAAGCTTCCTCTGTGAAGGCCATGGTTTGCAGTTGCTCTTGTTACAGCATCAAATGCTCCAAGGTCTGACTCACCTCTTCTGTCTTTTTCTTCAGAAGAAGCTGTGGAGCCTGCATTGTATACATCCTCGGAAGCCCAGTACTCAGCCCATGTAAGACCTGCGTATACATATACGTTTTCGTTGTAAACAAATGTTACATCTGGGTATCCGGCAGCACTTACAACTACTGTATCTCCATCGTTTACAGCTGTTTTAGAATAATCAAGAGTTCCATCCTCCTGAACAATCTTCACAGCACCTTTTCCGCTTGCAGCATACTCTTGGTCACCAATTTTTACTTTTGAAACTGTTTTGGTAAATGCAACAAACTGCTCAGCGGTAATATCTGCCGCAGCAACCAGTTTTCCTTCATACTCATCATAGGAAGCCATTACAGTATCTGTTGTTGCTGTAAAAGTAGCGCTGACAGGAGCATATTTTCCATTTGCATCGGAAATTGTCAGAGTATGTGTTCCAGGTGTAAGATTTGTAACCTTTACTCCTGTCTCTGTTGTAGCTGCTTCCACATCATCAACTGCATATTTCTTTGAATAATCAGATGGAAGTGCTTCAGATAATTCAACTTTAACCTCTGCATCTGTTACCTTGATGTTGTCAACGGTTGCACTGACACCTGTTTTTACCGGAACATAAGTATCTGGAATATCAAAATTAATTTCCCCCTTATCCGTATAGTACGTTACGCTGGAAATAGTTTTTCCCATCATGGATTTGTAGTGGTCAGAGCTTATTGGGCAACCGTGAGATTCTGTTGTAAAGCCGGTGCTCCATGCAAGTTCTTTTCCTTTCCAGATATTCTCAAGATGACGGAGTGCATAAGTGGTTCCGTCTGTTGTATTGATGATTACACCATAAATCTTATCACCATTAGATGCATTTACTACTGCCTTTACTGCTGTCTCATCCAGCTCAAGCTGATAATCTCCATATTTGGAATTAAGCTTTAATTCAGCATTCACACTAACATTCTGTTCGGACATTCCCTGAACAGCGCCAAAAGAAATATTTCCGTTCTCATCTACGCTCATTTCCTTGTAATATGCAGGAGTTTCTGCCGGAACATAATAAGTATAGCTTGGCTGTTCAATAAGAGCCGCTGCACCAGTATATGTATTAGTACTTACCTGGCCTTTCATGTTCGTAGTAATCTCTATAGTAGTGCTGTCTGTAATCTGTTTAAAATTTTCCAAATCAGAAGCTTTATTCACTTTTACCGGAAAAGTAACACCTGCAAGTTCATTTCCTTCCGCGCTTGTATGATAAGCAGCATTTCCATTCATCACGCCGCTCATCTTTGTTTTTGCTTTCGTCGCGGATGTAAATGCATCTACTTTTACATCATTGTTTTTCAACTCAGATCTGTAAAAAGCTTCATAGGGAATGTTCATCAGTACGATCTGACCATCCTCCACTGTTTTCAAAGCTCCCGCTTCATTGTTGGTTTCGCCCTCAGTGTCTGCTAAAAAAGCATCTTCTGTGTCTCCGGTTTCACCATCCTCGAATCCAGACTCCTCTTCTGCGGCTTCTCCAGATTCAAAACCCTCCTCTGTGTCTGTAGCAAAATCTGCTGAATCGTCAGCCTCTGATGATTCGTCATAGTCGTCTGAAATCTCATCAGAACCATATGTAGTCTCCTCAGATACCTCAACAGCTGCTTCTCCAGAAATAAAGTCCTCTGCCATAACTCCAACCGGTGAACTGGTCATCGCTACAGCTGCACTCATAATGATCGGAGCAATTTTTCTTAATAACTTTTTGTCAGCCATCCTCTTCCTCCTTATTTAACTTTTATTAGTATTTTCTAACCTTTGTTTATTCTACAGAATTGTGTTAGAAATGTCTATCTTTTTTTAGTTTAGACATTGCACTTTTTTTATCAACAAGAGGGGCTGTTCCGCTTACAGACAGCACACTTATTTGCAGCAAAAAAATCCAGGCACGGAAGTCTTCTTACTTCTATACCTGGATTCTCGTACATCGAAAATTAAGTAACTGCCATATTGACTTGTCTGATTTTTCATCTGCTGCACCGCCTTCCTACGCGATGCACAAAAATTATACTGTGTATCATTTCCCTTTGGCAGCCTTTAAATTTCATTTTTATTTATCTTTTCTGCCATATCTGCATTTTGCGCCCTCTGGCGGTCACAAATACGTTTTAGAACAGCCGTTTTGCTACACAGACACGGCCGTTTGGATGCGCCATACACCATATTTTCTTTCTATGAGAAAAAGCTTTCAGCCACGCTCATCTCCGCAATATATCCAACAGTTCCTGTCATAAAAATAGTTCCGTCTTCTTTAATGTCGATCTGGATCATACCACCTGGCTGGTTTACATTGATTCTGTTTTCCATCAGACCTTTCCGGTAGGCTGCAATGGCTGCCGCACAGCTTCCTGTACCGGAAGCTTTTGTGTAACCGGAGCCACGCTCCCAGATCTCGATATCCAGATTTCCTTTGTCAATCTTGCGGCAGATCTGCAGGTTCACTCTTTCCGGGAACTCATCTGCATTTTCCACATATGGTCCCAGTTCCCTTACTTTTTCCGGTGATACCTGATCCATGAAAATAATGCAGTGTGGATTTCCTACTGTGAGACAAGTTGCTTTGTATTCTTTCTTGTTAAATGTAAATGGCTCATCGATCACCTCACGCACCTCGCCAGTTACCGGAATCTCTCTGGAAAGGAAAGAGGCTTTGCCCATGTTTACGCGGAACTCTGTCGCTCTGGCATTCAGACACTCTACTTCGATTGTTCCGGATAAGGTCTCAATGGCAAATTTTTTCTCTGTAACATACTCATTGTCCATAAGATATTTTGCAAAAATACAGACACCGTTTCCACTGATTGCAGCTTCACTTCCATCGGAATTAAAAATACGCATTCCCATTTTTCCGTTAATGTCAACTGGTCCGTAAAGCACACCATCCGCTCCAAGTCCGAATCCCCGCTGGCAAAGAAGTGCAATTTTTTTGCCTTGCAGCTGAAGCTGGTTTTTTTTCGCATCCAGTACCAGATAATCATTTCCAAAGCCCTGATATTTTGTCATGATAATGCTGTCTCTCATTGTTTTCAATTCCTTTCTGACGAAGCGCCCGTGATCTTTTTTCTCAAATCACATCTTATATATCCAGTATAGCGTTTATTTTTCCCATGTACATAGAATAACTTGCGAAATATATTGCAAAAAATGCGGTATTTCATTTATAATAAAGTCATATTTCAAGCGCAGAATTGAATTATGACGCTACGCAAACGTAGCTGCAAGCAAAGTTTGCGGTTCCATACACACTATAGTTAAAACAGGGGCCATAACATATGAATTCTTTCAATGAACCTACTGAAAAAACCGGCTATCTGGAGCAGGATTTCCGGCTTTTTCACATCAAGGACCAGACCAAGCGAGAATTTTCTTACCATTATCATGATTTTCACAAGGTGATCATCTTTCTTTCCGGAAAGGCAGCCTACCACATTGAGGGAAAGTCCTACTACCTGAAGCCCTGGGACATTCTCCTCGTGAACCGTCACGCCATCCACAAACCTGAAATTGATTTTTCGGTTCCATACGAACGTTTTGTACTATGGATCCGCGACGACATCAAATCCACAGAACTGCTCCGCTGTTTTCAGAAGGCGATTGACCGGAGTTACAATCTAATCCGTCTGGACTCTGACACTCAGGAAAAATTAAAGCAGCTTCTCTACGAACTGGAAGCTGCCCTGAAAGACGAAAAATTTGGAAGCGAGCTTCTTGGCTCAGCTCTTTTCACCCAGTTCATGGTTTATGTAAACCGCATTTTTCTGGAAAAGCAGTACATTTATGACGCTCATTCCTACAGCAGTGATTCCCAGATAGAAGAGCTTCTACGTTATATTAACCACAACCTTACGGAAGATCTTTCCATTGAGACCCTTGCACGGAAATACTACCTGAGCAAGTATCACATGATGCGGAAATTCAAGGAGGAAACCGGTTACACCATCCACAACTACATCATTAGCAAGCGCCTTCTTCTCGCCCGCACAAAAATTTCCGAAGGCACCCCCATCCTGAAGGCCGCCCAGTTAAGCGGCTTCTCCGACTATACCACCTTCTCCCGGGCCTATAAAAAACAATTTGGTATTGCGCCGAGCCAGACAATATAATTGCTATTTAGTTGATTAAAAGTTCTTCAATGCGGACGCATTTGGACAATGTGTATTACTCACTCG